>OIZO01000078.1_pt1 | contig 75779 bp, 86 predicted proteins | sample 1588551 | NCBI WGS metagenome assembly OIZO01 (sample SAMN03283271) | human gut metagenome | biome: human-associated habitat; material: feces | host: Homo sapiens | place: Peru | collected 2012
GCCACAATATTCGCCCCCCTCACTTTGCGAGCAAAGTGAGCTACAGTGCTTCGCCTCAGACCTTCGCCAAAAGTCCGCGCGGTGCCCCTTGCAGCGATGCCACATTCGCCATGCTATTTGCCTCAAAAACGCGCAGAAACTTTTCTGTATTTTGAACACCCGACCTTTCAAGGGTAGCTGTTTTTTAGGCTCGTTGACAGCAGATGAAAAAAGAGACGCGAAATAAATAAATGATATGTTTGTCTCGCTCAGATTTTTGTGTTAAATTTGAGGCTTGAATTAATTACTGAATTGAGAAATGAGGTTAGAAAAGCGAGTGCGTTAAGTGTTAAATGATGGTGAAATTGTGAGCCTTTTGGCTGTTCATAGCTATGCAAATAAACGAAGGCTATACTTTTTGTCGAACGCGGCACGTTGCACATTCGTTTCTCGTCCCAGATTCGGTCGTCTCTCGTCCCAGATTCGTTCGTCTCTCGACCCAGATTCGGTCGTCTCTCGTCCCTGATTCGCTGACAAGTCTTAGGGCGCGAAGATGAAGGATGCTTGGACGGATTTCCAGCAGACGGATTTGACTGGCTCGTGGCGGTGGCTCTTGTGCTTGATGCCGTCAGGACAACGCAAATGGATTTCCGCTGTTGTTCGTTGGAGAGAAATATTAATCAACCCATAAAATATGCAATCATGAAAAGAATATTCGTGGCCGCTTTCGCCTTGTTGGCAATGGCAACAACGGCTTCGGCTCAGAACTATGAAGTGGTGAACGACTCGGTGGCCGCAGAAACGGCTGAGGGCGGCACCGGCATTCTCGCCCAACTGATGGACAACGCCATGATGGAAGTGCCTGCGGCCTATCCCGGTGGGTCTCGACAACTTATGGTGGACCTTGCAGCCAATCTGGAATATCCGACAATTGCGATAGAATCGGATTTGCAGGGAAGAGTCGTCTTGCAGTTTGTCGTCACGCGCCAGGGGAAAATCGGAGAGGTGAAGGTGTTGAAGAGCCTTTCGCGCGAATGCGACGCAGCAGCCATCAAAGCCGTGAGAAAGCTCAGGACCTTCACGCCAGCGCGACATAAAGGAAGCGTTGTCAGTGTCAAGTACACCCTTCCAGTCACATTCCGCTTGCAGTGATTCTATACCTTTATATGCCTATGCCAAAAAGTACATTCTTGCAAGACTTCAAGGCGTTTGCCATGCGTGGCAACGTTGTTGATATGGCCGTCGGCGTTGTTATCGGTACGGCCTTCGGAAAAATCGTGTCGTCCATCGTGTCCGACCTCATCATGCCACTGATTGGCGTCATCTGTGGCGGCGTGAACTTCACCGACCTCTCCATCACGCTCAAGGAAGCGCAGGTGGTGGATGGACAGGAACAGGCCGCCGTGTTGCTCAACTATGGCAACTTCCTGCAGGCCACGTTTGATTTCATCATCATCGCCTTCTCCATCTTCGTCTTCATCCGCCTCATCTCTAAGCTCCATCGCAAGAAACAAGAGGCGCCGGCTCCCGCAGAACCTGCGAAGCCCAGCGAGGAAGTGCAACTGCTCACGGAAATCCGCGATTTACTGAAGAAGCAGGAAAAATGATGAGCGCGGGCCATCCCTAAACCAAACCCAAATAGCAATCTAATCATAAAAACCAAACGAAACATCTATGAGGAATTTCTTCAAACATTCGGGGCATCTGTGTGCTCTCGGCGCCTTGCTTCTTTTGGGCGCTCCCGTTTTTCTCTCCTCCTGCAAGGAAGAGATTGACGAGTCGAACTTCGCCATCAAGAAGATGCAGACAGCAGCCGATTATATCGACGAAAACAGTCAGTTTTCCTTGATGAACGCGCTTTTCCGCCGCGTCAGACTGGGTAATGTTGAGGGCGCGTCTCCGCTTCACAATATGCTCTCTGCCAGAGGAAACTACACCATCTTCCTGCCAACAAACGAGGCGGTGGAGAAATATATGGCGGAAAACGGCATCACCTCTATCGACGAGATGAGCGACGACCTCGCCAATACGCTCGCCAAGAGCTGTATCATCGACAATGGCTCAAACAACGCCTACGAAAGTGCGGACCTCCCCAGTAGCGGTGCGCTGCCCATCTCCTGTCTCTCCGACCGTATGCTCTCTTGCTCGCTCGATTCCACATCGACTTTCATCATCAACGGAACGTCGAGAATCATCAAGGGCGACATCGAGGTGTCAAACGGTTTCATCCATGTGGTTGACGGCGTGATCAGTCCGTCGCTCAACACGCTCGACAAGCAAATTGACGCAGCTGACAACCTCAAGGTGTTCAGCTACCTGCTCACCCATACGGCCTTGTGCGACTCGCTGCACGAGTATCTCGACAAATCGTATGAGAACTCCAGCCGACAAGAGAAAACGCACATGGGCGAGTTTGACTACGTCTATGCACAACACCGCTACATCGGATACACCGCCTTTGTGGAACCCGACAGCATCTACGAGCAGACATTGGGCCTCAAGGTTGAGAAGGACGCTGAGGGCAAGCTGACCAACGGCGCCGCTTTCGTGGCCAAACTGAAGGATTATGTGGCCGACGCTTACGGTTCAAACCACCTTGACGACCTGAAGCATCCGTACAACCCCATCAACCGTTTCGTGGCCTACCACCTCGTTTACGGACGTATGCCTTTCAACAAACTCGTTTATCACTGCAACGAGTATAACTACAAGTATGGTCAGTGGAACGCACCGCAAACCGTCAATATGCCGACCAACGTGTGGGAGTTCTACACCACTATGGGTGCATTCCCCAGTCTGCTGAAAATCACGCAGGTGGGCGACGCTGGATTTGAGCACGATGTTGACCACAAAATCTATCTCAATCGCATCTCGCTCTATGCCGACGGTCCGTCGGACGACTATCACGAAACGGGCGTGGTGCCGGGCTATGCGGGCATCATCGTCAATGCCGACAATGGCGACAACGACAACAACGCCCTCAACGGCTATTACCACACCATCAACAAACTTCTGGTCAACGACGAAGGCACGCGCGATGAGCTCTACAAGCGCCGCATCCGCATGGACATTGCCGCCACGCTTCCTGAACTGGCCACAAACAACTATCGCGGAAACTACAAAATTGCTTTCGACCCAGGCTATCTCTCGCGCATGATTCGCCAGAGCAGCAGTACGAAGATGGGACACACCCACGCGCAGGGTTCTGGATGGCTGGCCATGTGGGGCGACGAGTTCCGCGTGTTCGGTCTCTACGACTTCATCTATAAGCTTCCGCCCGTTCCGAAAGACGGTACTTACGAAATCCGCCTGGGACTCAGCCACGGTCCGATTAGAGGTATGGCGCAGATTTATTTCGGCGACGACCCCGACCGTCTCGCGCCCGTGGGCCTTCCCTACGATATGCGTCAGATTCCTGGTTCCAACACCCCCAACATCCCTTGGGTGAAGGACGGCGACGACCAGACGGTCAACCGCGAAAACGACAAGAACCTGCGTAACCAAGGCTATATGAAGGCTCCGATGTTCTTCACCTACAGTACGGGACGTGCCGACCAGCCTTTGCGCGAATTTGGCGGCTCATGGTGTGCCATCCGCAAGATTGTCTGCACCGAATATATGAAGGCAGGAAAGACCTATTACCTGCGCTTCAAGTCGGCCTTGAAGAAACTCGATGCCGAGCTGGAGCTCGACTACTTCGAATATGCTTCAACCCCCGTTTACAATGGGGTAGAGCCAGAGGATATTTGGTAAGTTAGAAATAGAAAAAGATTTATTTTGTTTCCCGCTCCGAATCAACAACAGATTCGGGGCGGGATTTTTGCTTGCTTTTGGGGGGGAATTGGAAAGGTATTTTTGGGGGACTTTTTCGCTGCGTTTGTCATGTTCGCTTTTGAGGGAAAAAACACGATTTTGGGGATGAAGCCTTGACGATATCACTCCGAAAAACAGGCTTGGCGGCATGAAAACGACAAACTTTTAGTCTTGCGCTTGTAAAAAAAAGCAAATATAAAATATTTTGCCTGTAAAATTTGGCTTACCCCTAACAATTTACTACCTTTGAGAGGTAAAAAAGACCTCAATAGAATCCACAAGATTCTGTTGGGTTAAAATCTTCACTTGACAAATAGTGATAGTCTTTAATTAAAAATCACAAAGTTATTCGTATAAAACCTTATAATCTTCTGACCTATGTGCTACTTAAAATTTGACAAAGCGCAGATGACGAACCTTCAGGACTCCCTCTATAAGGAATTTCTGATCACAAACCGCTCTGGCGCTTACTGTAACACAACATTGGTTGGCTGCAATATCCGTAAGTACCACGGCCTCATGGTCGTTCCGGTTCCCGAACTGGACGACGAAAACCATGTGTTGCTCTCCTCGCTCGACGAAACCATCATTCAGCACGGCGCGGAGTTCAACCTCGGCCTTCATAAATACCAAGGGGAAAATTACAGTCCGAAGGGACACAAGTATATCGTGAGCTTTCAATGGGACAAGGTGCCGACCTGGATTTATCGTATCGGTGGCGTGCTGCTCAAAAAGGAGATGGCATTCTGCACCGACGATTATCAGTTTTATATCCGCTACACGTTGCTCGATGCTCATTCGGCCACCACGCTGCGCCTGAAACCGTTCTTGGCCTTCAGAAGTGTGCGCCAGTGGACACACGAAAACTCTGTTGCCAACAGCGGATACACAGAGGTGAAGAATGGTATAAAGATGTGCCTCTATCAGGGCTATCCCGACCTCTTCATGCAGACTAATGTCAAATCGGAATTCCACTATTGCCCCGATTGGTATCGCGGACTCGACTACCCGAAGGAACGCGAACGTGGCTACGACGCTACAGAAGACCTCCTCGTGCCAGGTTATTTCGAGATGCCAATCAAGAAAGGACAGTCTGTTGTGTTCTCGGCTGCGTTGAACGAGTTGGCACCGAATCGACTGGGGCACTATATGGAAGAAGAACGCGAAGCGCTCGACGAACGCGACAGCTTCTATCATTGCCTTGTTAACGCCGCACACCAGTTTAATGTTCGCAGAGACGGAAAACACTATATCCTCGCTGGGTATCCTTGGTTTAAATGCCGTGCACGCGACACGTTTATCTCTATGCCGGGCTTGACGCTTTCCATCGGTGAGAGAGAGCAGTATGAAAAGTATATGGACGCTGCCGCTGAAGCCATTCGCCAGTATATCAACAAAGAGCCTGTTACGGTGCCTATTTACGAAATCGAGCAACCAGATTCGCTGCTTTGGGCAACATGGTGCTTGCAGCAGTATCGCAAGAATGTGTCTGCACAAGATTTTCAGGAGAGGTATGGCGAACTGCTCAAGGATATCATGGAATATGTTCGTGGCGGACACCACTCAAACCTTTTCGTTCACGAAAACGGATTGCTCTATTCCAACGGACGCGACCGCGCTGTGACGTGGATGAACTCTATGGCCAACGGACGCCCCATCATTCCGCGCTCAGGATATATCGTTGAGTTTAACGCACTCTGGTATAACGCCATGAAATTCTACGAGCAGGTGCTCAAAGAGAAGGGCGACGAGACGAGCATGATTCTCGCACAGGATTATGCCGACGAGGCAGAAAAGATGACGACGGCCTTCAAAGAGGTGTTCCTCAACGAACATGGTTATCTGCTCGATTATGTCGATGGCAAGATGATGGACTGGAGCGTACGTCCCAACCAGCTTTTCGCCATCGCGCTCGACTATTCTCCGCTCAGCATGAAGGAACGCAAGGGTGTGCTCGACATCTGCACGAAGGAACTCATGACGCCAAAGGGCATGCGCTCGCTCTCGCCAAACAGCGGCGGATATACTCCGATGTATGTGGGACGACAGGCCGACCGCGACCAGGCTTACCATCAGGGAACGGGATGGCCTTGGCTCACTGGTTTCTATCTGGAGGCTTATCTGCGTGTTTACAAGATGAGCGGCGTGAACTACATCGAACGCAAGCTCATCGGTTTTGAGGAAGAACTCTTCTATCACTGCATCGGCACCATTCCGGAACTCTTCGACGGCAACCCGCCATTCCACGGACGTGGAGCCATCTCATTTGCCATGAACGTGAGTGGTATTCTTCGGGCCATCCGTTTGATGGAGAAATATCAAATCGCGGAAGATTAAAACAATGTTGTTGCCAGAGATTTTCTCTGGGAATGGCGGAGAGCGGCACGACCAGTGTGGCTCTCGCCAAGCAACTAATCACCATAGCCATGGTGGGGAAGCTTCCGCAAAATATCGCGCGGATAACGTCTCTTTAGTAATGGTTGAAGTTCGTTTTTCACCATTGCTTACCGTGGCATTAACAGCTAATACCAATTTATGAAAGTATTAATGTTCGGATGGGAGTTCCCTCCTCATATCTTGGGCGGACTCGGAACAGCCAGCTATGGCATCACTGCCGGACTGGCCAAACAACCCGATATGCAAATCACTTTTTGTATTCCGAAGCCCTGGGGCGACGAAGACAAGAGTTTCATGAACATCATCGGACTGAGCGAAACACCCATCGTTTGGCGTGACGTTGACTATGACTATGTCAAGCAACGCCTTGGCAACAAAATGACGCCGGAGCAATATTATGCCCTGCGCGACCATATCTATGCCGATTTCTCATACCGTATGACGGACGATTTGGGATGTATCCAGTTTTCTGGACGCTACCCCGATAATCTCTACGACGAAATCAACAATTATTCCATCGTGGCTGGCGTGATTGCCCGTCAACAGGAATATGACATCATTCACGCACACGACTGGCTGACTTATCCAGCTGGCATTCACGCCAAAAACGTGAGTGGAAAACCGCTTGTGATTCACGTGCATGCCACTGACTTTGACCGCTCAAGAGGTAATGTCAACCCAACGGTTTACAGTATTGAAAAAGACGGTATGGATCATGCCGATTGCATCATGTGTGTGTCTGAACTGACGCGACGCACGGTGATTGAACACTACCACCAGGATCCAGCTAAGTGTATCGCTATGCACAACGCCGTTTATCCGCTCTCCGACGAGGTGAAGCAGGTGATCGCACAGCGCAAACCCCACACGGAGCGTAAGGAACGCGTGGTGACTTTCCTCGGACGTATCACGATGCAGAAGGGACCGGAATATTTCGTTGAGGCGGCCTCGCTCGTGCTGCAACGCACGCGCAATGTGCGCTTCTGTATGGCCGGTTCTGGAGATATGCTTAACGCCATGATTGAGATGGCGGCGCAGAAGGGGATTGCCGACCGCTTCTTCTTCCCAGGATTTATGAAGGGAAAACAGGTCTACGAGGTGTTCCGCGACAGCGACGTTTATGTGATGCCGTCTGTGAGCGAGCCGTTTGGCATTTCGCCTCTTGAGGCCATGCAGTGTGGCGTGCCGTCCATCATCAGCTATCAGAGCGGATGTGCGGAAATTCTCGACAAATGTATCAAGACAGACTACTGGGATATCAATGCGATGGCTGATGCCATGTATTCCCTCTGCACCAACGAAGGACTCTATCAGTATCTTCAAGAGGAAGGAATCAAGGAGGTTGACCAAATCACCTGGGAGAAAGTGGGCAAGCGCATTTACGATGTCTACCAGCAGGTGCTTCAAAATTACAATCACAAATAAGAGTAGTTAACACATTCAATTGACTCCGCCGAAGTCTCTTGCGGCGGATGTCTGCAAAAACAAGATATCCCTATGAAGACCATTTGCTTATATTTCGAGATACACCAAAACATCCATCTCAAGCGCTATCGTTTCTTCGATATCGGCACAGACCATTATTATTATGACGACTACGAGAACGCGCGCTCTATCACTGAAACTGCCGACAACTCTTATGTGCCGGCACTCAACGCGCTCATCGAAATGGCTGAGCGCTATGGCAACTATTTCAAGTGTGCCATCTCGCTCTCTGGCTGCGCCATTGAGCAACTTGAAAACCACGCTCCGCAGGTGATTGAACTCCTGCAGAAACTCAACGACACGGGCTGTGTGGAATTTCTCGCTGAACCATATTCCCACGGCTTCTCTTCTCTGGCCAACCCTGAATGCTTCAAGGAAGAAGTGACGCGCCTTTGCAAGAAGGTGAAGTCGCTATTCGGACAAGAACCGAAAATCTTCCGCAATTCTTGCCTCATCTACTCTGACGAAATCGGAGAACTCGTGGCCAGCATGGGCTTTAAGGGTATGTTGGCAGAAGGTGCTAAGCAGGTGTTGGGATGGAAGAGCCCGCACTTCGTTTACAACTGCAACCGCAACCCGAAACTGAAACTCCTCCTGCGTGACTATAGTCTCTCGGAGGACATCAGCTATCGTTTCAACGATTCTTCTTGGAACGAATATCCGCTCTTCGCCGACCGCTATGCCGACTGGATTGCCCAGTTGCCAGAGGAAGACCAGGTGATCAACCTCTTCATGGAGCTCTGTGCTCTCGGTATCTTCCAGCCGTTGTCTTCGAATATCCTCGAGTTTATGAAGGCTTTGCCAGAACAGCTCCGCCAGCGCGGCATCGTGTTCTCAACGCCATCGGAAATCTGCTCGAAGATCAAGTCGTCGGGCGACCTTAACGTGGAATACCCTATCTCTTGGGTGGACGAAGAACGCGACCTCTCGCCGTGGCTCGGCAACGTGATGCAGCGTGAGGCTTTCGAAAAACTTTATAGCATTGCCGACCGTGTGCGTATCGCTGGCGACCGCCGCTTGAAGCAAGACTGGGACTATCTCCAGGCTTCAAACAACCTCCGCTTTATGAGCACGAAGGCCAACTCTTATGGCGGCTATCGCGGTATTTATTCTTCGCCCTACGATGCTTTCACCAACTACATGAATATCCTTGGCGACTTCATCTCTCGCGTGAACAATCTCTATCCAGAGGATGTTGACAACGAACAGCTTGAATCGCTCTTCACGACCATCAAGAACCAAGACCAGGAACTGGATGTGAAGAACAAGGAAATCGAGAAGTTGCAGCACATGCTTGCCAAGTTGGAGAAAGAGGCTCCCGCCAAGAAACCAGCTGCCAAGAAAGCGCCTGCCAAAGCTGTAAAGGCGTCTGCCAAGAAGGTCACTGCCGTGAAAAAAGAGGCGGAAGAGACTGAAACTAAGTAATGGTGAAAGAAGAAGTTGACCAATTTTGACCTGTATTTTTGTTGGTTTTGGAATTTGGAAGAGGGAGCATAGCGGGGCTATGTGACCGATGACAAATTTCAAAAACAGCAAAAAGGCAGGGCATAAGAATATAATTCCTTACTCTTCAAAATTGGCCAAGTTATTTTTTCACCATTACTAAGTAATTGGAATGTGAGATAATTTGAACAAGGCCCTTTCAAGGCAGTGTTCAACGTCTGTTAAGCGGAATCTGTGTGCGGATTTTTTTCGTGCCAGATTCCGCTTCACTTTTCCTTGACGGAAAGGATGGGCTGAGGCTTTACGGCGCATCCGCTGATTCGTGATGGAGGGGGAGTTGATGCCCACTTATATATATAAGGGATGTATAGTAAAAGAGAACAGGGACGGTCTTCTGCAAAATGTGCAGCAGAAGACCGTCCCTGTTCTTGGTTGTAGTGGGCTTATATTTGCTTGTCGTGTGGACTTGCGTTTGCTTGTAGGTGTATGTTGTTGGTGGCGTATGCTGTTGGATGCTCCTGTCTGTATGATAGAGTGGTTTACTTCCGTAACCTGCCAACGATGTCTTTGGCGGCGCGTTCTGGTGCGCCTGGCGCCCCCAATTGTTGTGCCATTTCCTCGTATCCGTTGAGCATCTCCTGGCGCTTGTTGCCGCCGGGAAGCAGGGGAAGAAGGGCGTTGCTGACGTTGCTGACCGTCATGCCATCGGCCACAAGTTCTGGTACGACCTCGCGGTTGCAGACCAAATTGACCAAAGAAATGTATGGCACCTTGAGAAGATGGCGACGGAGAAAGGAAACGAAACGACCGCAGGCGACATAGTAGCACACCACTTGCGGTACGCGGAAAAGCGCCGTTTCAAGGGTGGCTGTTCCGCTCGTTACGAGGGCGGCAGAAGCGCGTGAGAGCAGTCCGTAGGTGTCTCCTTTGATCATTTCCACGTCCTCTTCCCGCAGTTGGGCACGCTCAAAGATGTGCTTGTACACTTCCTGCGGCATGGAGGGCGCGATGGCGATGGCCAGTCGGAAACCTTTTTCGCGCAGTGGCATGACCGCTTGAAGCATGCGGCTCAGGTTGTCTTCAATTTCTTGTCGGCGCGAACCAGGCAACAAGGCGATGAGGTGCTCGTCGCGGCAGTGGTCTGGGTGTTTCAAACGATAGTCTGCCACTTCGTCAACCGTCGGGTTTCCCACATAGGTGATGGGATAGTTGTGGCGTTGTTCGAAATAGGGAACTTCAAAGGGCAGGATAGAGTAGAGGTGCGTCACATCGCGGCGAATGGCCTTGATGCGGTGTTCCTTCCAGGCCCAAATTTTGGGCGAGATGTAATAGAAGACAGGGCAGATGTGTTCTTGCGTCACGTAGCGGGCCATCTTGAGGTTGAATCCTGGATAGTCCACCAGAATCACCGCGTCTGGTTGCCATTCGGCAATCTGCTGTTTACAGTGTTTTATGCCGCGCAAGATGGTTCGCAGATGAAGCAGAACGGGGATGAAGCCCATGTAGGCCAGATGCTTGTAGTGGCACAATAATTTGCCCCCCACGCGTTGCATTTCGTCGCCCCCGTAAAAGCGGAAATCCGCATCAGGGTCTTCTTGCAGGAGCGCCTGCATAAGGTGGGCCGCATGGAGGTCGCCGCTGGCTTCGCCGGCAATGAGAAAATATTTCATAGGCAGGTGGTCGTAAATAATGTCGGGTGGTAAAGGAGAATATTAAGTGGGTGTTCAGGATTATTTTTACATTTGAAAATAAGGAATAATCTTCCCAGCATTCATGTAATATTTTGATGACCTACTTAAGCCGATGGTCTTACTTATGACTTCTCAATCAGAATCGGTGGTGCTTCTTTTATTGATTCTCCTTCAACTTGTTATAGCAACTGCGGCAGAGCGGTTCGTATTCGTCTTGTTCGCCGAGCAAAACGCGCTGTGCGTTAGGGACGATGCGGTGTGACACGTGGGCAAGACCACCGCAGCGGACGCAGATGGCGTGGACCTTTGTCACGTCTTCGGCAACGGCACAGAGTGCGGGCATGGGGCCGAAGGGGACACCCTGGAAATCCATATCGAGACCTGCAATTATGACGCGCTTGCCTGCGTCGGCCAAATTGATGCATACGCGCACCAGTTCGTCATCGAAAAACTGCGCCTCGTCAATGCCAACAACTTCGGCGTCTTTGGCCAGTTCAACGATAGCTGCCGCTGTGCTTACTGGGGTGGAGTGGATGGCATTGGCATCGTGAGATACCACATCCTCGTCGCTATAACGCGTGTCAATGGCTGGTTTGTATATTTCTACTTTCTGCTTGGCTATTTTTGCGCGGCGCAGGCGGCGGATGAGTTCTTCGGTTTTGCCGGAAAACATGGAACCGCAGATTACTTCAATGCGGCCGTGGTGGTGATTTTCTTCCTGAAAAAGTTGCATGGGGTGAAAAATCGCAGGCCGAGCGACGGGAAGCCGCCGTTCGGCCTGCATGGATTGAATCGTTTATTTTTGTCGGTTGATATATTCTTGCAGGCCCTCGAGGTCGTTGTTGAAGTTGGCGATAAACCAGTCGCCATATTCAAAGCGCAGGCGCACCATGACACAGACTCCGTCTTGGCTGTCGCCATTAGGAAATACCTTGATGTCGGCGATGGCACTGGTGGCGGAAATGTCGCGTACGCGTTCGATTTCAGCACGCGGACTTTTGCAGTCTCGTGTGCGGAGCCAGGGCGAGAAGTCGTAATATCCTGTTTCGCCTTCGGGCGTCAATTGTTTCGCCGTACTATAGGCCGAACGAAACTCTTCGGCGAAGAAATAAGAAGATACCGAGGTCCTTCCCGTCTCAACAGAATTGAAAGCCAAGGCGTAAATAAGTTGCAGGCGCGTCTTGATATATTTGGCCGTGTGTTTTGTTTCAGACGGAAGTTCATTGGGGACATTGTTCCCGATGGAAGGAGCAGAAACGGTGCTGGCAGAGGCGGCCAATGTGAGGCAGGCGGCGCAACATGCAATTAGAGAGGCTAATCGTTTCATGATGTATTTGAGTTTTGTTGGTTAATGAAAAACAAAAGTCGGTTGTCTGAATGAGATGGTGGTCAGACCTATCGTGTGTTCTACAAGAGCAGGGCCGCTATAGTTGAAACACCGTAGAAAAGAATGATGAGCGAGGTGACGGCCAGCATCTTGTTGAGCTTCTTACCGTTGCCAATCCTTTTGATTCTCATAAAGGCGAGGAAGTTGAATATGCAGGTCGCGGCTGCCGTTCCTGTTGCTATGCCGATGGCTGTGTGGCAGGAGAGGAAATAACCTTGGCATGCGGCAGCGATAAGGCCGTATATCAAGTAGAGTAGGAACCCCAGTTTCTCCCCACACACCACAACGAGTGTAGTCTTCCCGTGTTCTTTGTCCTGGTGGCGGTCGCGGATGTTATTGACCGTAAGCAGCGTGCACATGGCGGTGCCGCATCCCAAAGCAATCGGCCATAGTCCAGCTTCGTTGCAGGTTGCAAAGTGCAGATAGTAAGTGCCTGCAACAGGGATGAAACCGAAGAACACCAATACGAGGAGGTCGCCTAAGGCATGGTAGCTGCAATAGGTGCTATAGAGAAAAGCAAAGACCATGCAGAGGAAGCCGACGCCAAACATGGGCCAAGGCATGTGTCCGAATACTTCAAAAAAGGCGAAGACGGCATACAGGCCGATGAACATCGCTAATGTCAGAGAAACACCGATGCCTATCCGCATGGCCTGCGGCGAAATCCATCCCATGGCGCAGGCCCGCTCTGGTCCGATGCGTGTTTCGTCGTCGGTACCGTTGATGAAGTCCACATAGTCGTTGATGAAGTTGGCCATGATTTGCATCACGACAGCGAAAAGCAACGTGAGCCCCATGATGGTTGTGGAAAAACTATGAAGAGATTCTTTGGCTGCGACAAAAGCCAGTGCGTTGGCAATCGCTACAGGCACCAAAGCTGCTGTGAGGGTTTTCGGGCGTGCTGCCAAAAACCAGGCACGCAAAGAATTCGTTTTGATGTTAGAAGGCATATTTAGTTTGGGGTTTCTTTTTTTGTTGGCGCACCTATCTGTTGGCGCTTGTTCTGAAAGACGATGGCATTCAGGAAGCATCCGTCGAATGCTATTTTATGAGTTCTTCCAAGAACGCAACGTCTTTATTGACAAGAAGAGATATGTCCTGAATGTCCATCCCCTTCTCAATCATGGCATTGACCATAGCTTTGAGCATGAGATCCTTCTGCTTAAGGTCTTCATCTTTCTGCTTAAGGTCTTCATCCTTCTGCTTGAGGTCTTTGTCCTTCTGCTTAATCTCAGACTCCTTTTGTTTCAGCTCGGATTCCCTCTGCTTCAGCTCCTGGTCTTTTTTCATGATGGCCGTGTCGCGGTCTTCAATGGCTGAGAAGTATTCATCTTCAACGTTCATGTCCGTCCTTACGTCCGCGTCTGCTGCTGCGGCAGTCAGTCGGTGGATTAGGTACATGATGTCGGCATCGTCTTGATAGCACGTCTCGTCGATGTTGAGCACTTGGGCGTCGCGTGTGTTCTTTTTGCTTTGGTCGAACACGCTCAACACCTTCTCCAGTCGGTTGTTGACCTGTCCACGGAGCAGGGGAATCTGTACGATGATGCTGTTGTGCGTCAGACTTTCGACAAACGGGTTCGGCATGCCTTTCGACACCTCCTGTCCGTCGTAGTTATAAGCCTTATGGTTGACGTAGATGACTGGGTCGGGAATGTCTCCCACGCAGTGTCCCAGCAAATAGACCGCCACCATCGGGTAGGCGTATCCTTTCTTGGAGTCGACCTGTATGTTGTTTTTGTTGCTGTATTGCACGCCGAGGTATTGTCGGAAGCGCAGCGTCTCAGTGTCCAGCCATGTTTTCTGGAGCTCAATCAAGATGACTTGCTGCGAACCGTCTTCCTCACAGACCGTCGCCGCAAAGTCGATGCGGAACATCGAAAGCGTGTCTCGTGAAGTGTTGGCATATTCGTGAGGCCGCATCGTGACATGCAGCACTTCCTTCTTCAGCAAGGCGGAAAGCACCGTCTTGGCAATACGCTCGTCTTCCATGATGTATTTGAAGACAGAGTCGTATATCGGGTTGGCGATATGTACGATCATGATTCCTATGAGTTATGCGTTGGTTAGTAATGCGTTTTACCTTACAACAAAGGTAAGCATAATTTGTGGATTTCCATTCATACAGAGGGCGAAATGTGAAAAGATACTGGATTTGAGTGCTCTTAGAATCCAAACAAATGATAATGGCAAAGACGTTTTGACCACATTCCCAACTTTTTTCGTACCTTTGCGGAAATAATGGGCGCTCAATATTCAGCGGTGTTTAGGCTGCATATGTTTGGGGCGCCAGTCAAATATAGTAACAAATCTAAAGCAACAAATATAATGGCTCAAGAAGACGTTTTCAAGAAAATCGTTTCGCATTGCAAGGAATATGGTTTCGTGTTCCCCTCAAGCGAAATTTATGACGGTCTTGCCGCTGTCTATGACTACGGTCAGAATGGTGTAGAACTCAAGAATAACATCAAGCAATATTGGTGGCAGTCAATGGTGCTGCTTCACGAAAACATCGTGGGCATCGATTCAGCCATTTTTATGCACCCAACCATCTGGAAAGCTTCCGGACACGTTGATGCCTTCAATGATCCCCTCATTGACAACCGCGATTCAAAGAAGCGCTATCGTGCCGATGTCCTGATTGAAGATCAGATTGCAAAATACGACGAGAAAATCGAAAAGGAAGTGGCCAAGGCTCGCAAACGTTTTGGCGAAGCTTTCGATGAGGCTCAGTTCCGTTCAACCAACGCACGTGTGTTGGAACACCAGGCCAAGCGTGACGCCCTCCATGAGCGTTATGCTGAGGCCATGAATAAGATGGACCTTGCTGAACTCAAGCAGATTATTCTCGACGAAGAAATCGTATGCCCCATTTCTGGTACACGCAATTGGACCGACGTCCGTCAGTTCAACCTCATGTTTAAAACCGAGATGGGTTCAACGGCTGATGGCGCTTCAACCATCTATCTCCGTCCAGAGACCGCGCAGGGAATCTTCGTCAACTACCTCAACGTGCAGAAAACGGGTCGCATGAAGCTCCCCTTCGGTATTGCACAGATTGGCAAGGCTTTCCGCAACGAGATTGTTGCGCGTCAGTTCATCTTCCGCATGCGCGAGTTCGAGCAGATGGAAATGCAGTTCTTCGTGAAGCCGGGAACAGAAATGGAATGGTTCAAGTTCTGGAAGAAAACCCGTCTCGCCTGGCATGAAGGCCTCGGATTCGGTGACGAATGCTATCGTTATCACGACCACGAGAAGTTGGCCCATTACGCCAACGCCGCCACCGACATCGAATTCAAGATGCCGTTCGGTTTCAAGGAAGTGGAAGGTATTCACTCACGCACCAATTTCGACCTCTCGCAGCACGCCAAGTTCTCAGGTCGTAAAATATTGTACTTCGACCCAGAGACCAACGAGAGCTATATCCCTTACGTCATCGAAACCTCTATCGGTGTCGACCGTATGTTCCTCAGCGTGATGTGCCACAGCTACCAGGAAGAAAAGCTCGAAAACGGAGAAACCCGTGTAGTCCTCAAGTTGCCAGCAGCCCTCGCCCCAGTGAAGCTCGCCGTGCTCCCGCTCGTCAAGAAAGACGGACTGCCTGAGAAGGCACGCGAAATTATGGACGACCTCAAGTTCCACTTCAACTGCAAATACGACGAGAAAGACTCCATCGGCAAGCGCTATCGCCGCCAGGATGCCATCGGTACGCCTTACTGCATCACCGTCGACCACGACACGCTCAACGACAACTGCGTCACATTGCGTAACCGTGACACCATGGAGCAGCAGCGCGTTTCAATCGACAGCCTGCGTTCGCTCATCGAAGACAAGGTCAGCATCACGTCTCTGCTCAAGAAACTCTGATACGCTCAGAGCCGTATTACGAAAGAAATATCCAATCTGGGGAGAAGCACAAAACATTTCTCCCCAGAACTTTTGGTAGGCGTTCAAAGCAGACCAAACGGCTTTTGCATCGTTGCGCATTCTGAAATGAAAAGCAGATGAGCGTTCCAGCCATCCATGCGCTTTCATCGTTGCCGCCAAACGGCAGTTTTAGGTTGCCCCGAACTTCAAGGCCATACTTTAACTTTGACCGTCAACTTACATTCCCAAAGCCCATGAAGCGACTTTTAAAATTCATTTTCGTCCTGCCAACCCTTCTGTTTGCTTTCACATCCTGCGAGGAAACCGAGAATACAGAAGATGTGCAGTATGCCAATTGGCAAGCACGCAACAGCAGTTACTTCACCCAGGCGATGAACACGGCCAAGAATGCCATTGCCGCCGCCAAAGCCCAATATGGCAACGACTGGGAAGCCCATTGCGACTGGCGCATCTATTGTTCGATGTACAACGATGCCACCCAAACGGGCTCTTCGACCGACTCCATCGCCGTCTTCATCAAGGAGCGCGGCACAGGAAGCGGTTGTCCGCTTTACACCGACACCGTGCGTGTCAACTTCATGACGCGCACCATCCCCAACGAACTGGGAGAAGATGCCGAGTCAAAAAAACTCGGCAAGCTCGTCAGCTATTCTGGTGTCAGCAAGAATGAAGCCGACATATTCAGTCCGCTCTATTGCATGCCAAACAAGGTGGCCGTTAGCAACAACGTGGAGGGCCTCACCACGGCGCTCCAATATATGCACATCGGAGACCGTTGGCAGGTGTACATCCCGAGCGAGTTGGGCAACGGTGTGAACGGCCTTACAAACATTCCAGCTTATTCCACATTGATCTACGACATCCAGTTGAAAGCCTATTATCGCGTTGGTACAACGGTGCCAAACTGGCGTTGACGTCTCGCCTGTCGGCGACGTAATAAGATATGGGAACTTCCGAGTGTTTAGGACGGAGGGATACACTGGAAATAGAAGACCAGTCAGTATGTATATTATAATAGGTGCTGATTTCATCGACCATCATACATCTAAATAAAAAGCGCAGACCAACGGACAAATCATGCGAAGTTGGCCTGCGCTTTTATTTTTCCTCCGAAGAGTCAGTCGGTATTCCGAAAAAATCGCTATCTTTGCAAATGAATAGCGCCTGTGGCGAAATTGGTAGACGCGCCAGACTTAGGATCTGGTGTTTTACGACGTGTAGGTTCGAGTCCTATCAGGCGCACAATTATAATTGATTTTCAGTAAGTTATGAAAAATGTGTGACACAATGTGTGACACTTTATGTAACTCGCTATATTTTATCGAATAAATTCATGGCATTTTTCTTAGCTTCGTCGGCTATATCTATATATGGCTTCATGGCTCTATAATCGGAATGCCCCGTCCACTTCATTACGATAGATGGCGGTATTCCAAGCATGAGGGCATTACAAATGAATGTACGACGGCCGCAATGTGTACCAACCGCCTTCCACTTTGGCTTGCTTTCTGTTATTTTTTTGTTGCCTATATAATGGGTGCATGTAATGACTTCGTTTAACTCACACTGGCGGCATACTTCTTTTATATAGTTGTTCATCTTCTGGTTGGATGCGACTGGCAATGCTTTGTCTCCTTCCATTTTCGTGTATTTATCAAGGATTGAACTGGAGTATTTGTTCAATTCGATTTTTAGTGCGGCATTGGTCTTTTGAGTTACGACATTTATTACTCCATTTTGTATGTCGGATTTCTTAAGTTTGGCGACATCGGAATAGCGCAAGGAAGTGAAGCAGCAAAAGCAGAATACATCTCTCGCTCGTGATAAGTAACCCTCCTTAAACTGATGGCTATACACTTTCATTAGTTCATCCCAAGTTAGGAATACTACACTGTTGTTTGATTGCTTTAGCTTTGCCCGATAAGTAGTAAAGCTCACATCCTTAATGATGCCCTTTGTGACGAGCCACCGGAAGAACCATTTAAGCATGGATATTTTCTTCTTTACTGTCTCATTCTGATAGCCTTGCGTAATAAGGTAATCGCGAAATTTAGAGAGCATGCCAGCGTTTATGTCTTCTATTTTTGCCGATGGCAAGAAGTCGTACAAGTTATGCCATATCTGATTATGCTTATACCTTACTGATGATGACCATCCACTTTCTTTCCCAGCCTCTTCTACGTATTTATTATAGAGGTCAAACAGGTTTTTATTTTTTGAAATCCCGTCCTCTTTTATTCTAAACAAGGAAGAAATGTCTTCCTTGAACTGGTCGTATGTCGGTGTCTCCTTGTACGCATCTGCCAAGCGGATTATTTCGCTTTCGTATCGCTGTATCTCCGTATTTATTCTTGACGCAGGTACCTTTTCTTCGCCATGCGTGGTGTTTCGTTTGCACCGTTGCGTATCCCTATCCCATTTGACTGAGTCTACCTTATATCCAAGGGAGAAGGTAAAGCGCTTCATCTGATACCGTATAGTTAATCTGAGGTCTCCACGTGTATCTGGGGAAAATAGTATGCTGTATTTCATGGGCAGGAAATTTAAAAGCCCTATCGGTCAAGGTAGGGCTTTGTTGTTACGACAAATATAAAATCAGTGTTACTACAAAGATTCAAACAAAGAGAGATAACTCACTCCAGGGGCCTTTGATTACTACTCTTAAAGTACGCCCGTACAGATTCTTCCACTTCCATATCAAACTTGTTTCTTTCCGTGGATCCTTTCTTGCCTATGAGTTCATCGGTTATTTCGTCCAACGAATATGACTTCATGTCTCCTATTTGCTTCATTTTGTCTTGACGTTTTTTGTCATAAATCTTTCAGCCATTTACGGCCGCTCTTGGTATGAGAAATCCAAAAGTTGAAAATTAGCGCAACGATAGTAATTACGAGAAATGTTATAGACAATTCGTTCATGATTTTTCTCCTTTCATTATTCTATTTGCTATGTATGCAATTATTATAGATGAAGACAATCCAAAGATTAGGGATAGGATGCAATTAAGTATTGTACCCTTTGTAAATCCAAAGAGCGCAAGGATTGACCCGAGCACCATTGCTGTAAATGTTGCTTTGGATATGCCGTACAGATAGTCAGCAAGTTTTTCCCTTGCCTTGACGTTCTTTTCTATGTTCATAGCTCTTTTAGCCATTTTCTTCCGCTCTTGGTGTGTGCCATCCAAAAATAGAATACTCCTGCTACGATGATTCCAGTTGCGTACAAAATTATTAAATTCTCCATATTTATTTCCTCCTTAATATATAGTTTCCCATGAATGCGAGGATTGCAGTAAATGCTATTCCGAGAAGCATGGCTATTAAACTCAGTAAATAATTATTCTTTATCACTCCAAATATAGAGGCCAATGACCCGAGTACCATTGTTGTGAATGTAGCTTTCGCCAAGCTATAAAAGAACTTTCCTAATTCACTTCTTGCTTCGTCATTCTTTTCCATTACACAAAGCTATGTCTAAAAAGAAATATAACGGCAAAGATACTGATGATTTCGCTTTTGGCCACTTTAAAGTCGGTATATCTGTCGCGGTTGACATCTGTCGTCCGCAGGGTGTATGAATCAGCATTCTCAATGAGGATTCTGAGACGTACGCCATGCGGTTTTGTGTCAATGACATAATAATCTCCGTTAACGATGTGTTCTGTCTCTGGCAGTCTTCTGATGCCTATGAGGTCTCCACTGGTGAAGGTTGGTGTCATGGAATTATCCTGCACTCTGTAAATAATATCTATCTGCTTCATGAATCCTTCTACAGAGAATATCTCCATGTTTGCAGCACCATTCTTTATGTTTGCATATATATCATAGTCTGGCATATTGTACATATATGATGGAATGATTGGACGTGCGTCTTCAGATGCGCTTTTTACCTCCAAGTTCTGTGCGGCGATGTTGCCGCCTTCCGCCCCTCCATGCATATAGTAATTATTCTCCATCCTCGCTCCTGGTGAGTGATGATTGTTTTGCTGTGACATTAGTCGCGGCGCATCCTCGTTGAGCATGTTACCTGTTTCCCATAGAATCCAATCAAAATTTAATTCAGGGAAACGAGCCTTTATTTTTTCCATTGTTCTCCGTGTAATCTTTTGCTTCCCATCAAGCATTTTACTGAGATTACTTGGTTCTATACCTACACTATTCGCGAAAGCATTCATGGAATACCCGAATACTTGTAGGCGTTCTTTTCTTTGTTCTCGTAATGTCTGCATAGCATTATAATATTAAACCATACAATAAGATTTAAATTATAAAGTAAATACCTGTTTTTACTTTGGTAATAACAGGTAATACCTTATCTTTGCAATGTATTCCAAAACAAGTTACACAACACGTTTGCGGAATATCTATCGCAAAAATAGCGATTAAATATCTAACAAGCAAGACTTGAACCTAAAAATCTACTCCGTTGGATTTAACAATTAAAAAACTGATATAATATGGAATTAAAAGTATTAGTGTACAAGAATCCGTATAACACGGACGAACCGCGCATCCGCGCTTACGTTACGTATCAAAGTGAGGTGGATCCATCAGAATTTAACAGCGAGATGGATGTGAGACGCGAAGAAACGCAGATGATGTATAGTTTGTACGGTGAACTGGCTAGAAGGATAGAGGATTTAACTGTTGAGTTCTTTAAAGAAAAGATTCAATCACATTAATTACCTCCGTTTGTCGTATAAAAGATAATACGGTCAGATTCCCCTGTAATAATTAAGAATAGAACCCAAACATATTTGTATATGGAATTGAAGATTTTGATTCACACTGAACCATTTGACCAGGATATTAAGCCAAGTGTATTGGCGAGCTTAATCCCCTATTACGATATAGAAAAGGATATGTATGGCGAATTGAAGGTAGACCCATCTCACGAAGAGGTAATTGCCCAATGTCAGTTTTACGGTGAAGTCACCAAGCGAATTAGGGCGATGGTTGAAGAGTTGTATGAGGAGCATCTAAAGAAGGGCCTCGAATAACTCGCTGACGTTATCTGTTATTTTGTGGCGCTTCCCATCACAGGTGTTAATCAAGATGCTGCCTTCTTTAAGATGGAAAGAAGTAATGTTGTCAATATTGATGTAATTTACGTTTTCCTCATCTTGAACATGATGTGTTGTAACGCGGATGAATCGGCCATGTCGCAATCCTTCCTGCTTTTGCTGCGTTGCGTTCTCCTCTCCTAAAATCATAGAGCCTTCTCCTGTAAGGAGCCAATTGAGATTGAGAGATGGGTAAATCTTAGATATTTTCTCTAACGTTGAACGTCTGGTATTGTCTCCCATTTTAGATACAGAACCGTTGCTAAGATTGCAATTACGCTCAAATTCAGCAACATTCATTTCCAAGTGGCTGATAAATGTAAGGATTCTTTCGTTTAGATTCATAGTTGTAAAGTGTTAAATTAGAAATAAAATCTAAGATTTATTTGGTTATAATAGATATTATATCTATCTTTGCAACGTGTTACGGAACGAGTTGCACACTTGTTACCGCAAATATACAAATATCCAAGTAATTGGAAAACGTTCTGTGTTTTATTTTTCACGTCTCGCGATAATCTGACTAATCGTCGTCGGCTTGCTTGCCGAGAAAAACGAGACAGAGCCTAATGGTTGCACACCATTCATTGTGTTGTGAGAATTGAGTTGTTGATGGTGTGTGGCGGTTCGATTCCGCCGTGGCTCACAAGCGAAAAGTGTTCTTTGACATATTGGCAAAGGGGTACGGAAGCGAAAATTGAAGTAGCAAGGCCCAAATCCCCGAATGAGTGGTATCACGTGATAGTAACTATCTATGTCGTGAAGTTGTAAACGGATGAGGTTCGGCATCATCCATACCGCGTGAGCTGCCACGAGAAGTTATGTAACTATCATGTAACTATCATGTAACTACTACATAAATTCTTTATATCCTCCTCAGATATGCCGATAGCTGGCGCATTCACCTTTCGTTTGCGTTTGGACTTGGCGGCACAGGTGGTTCAAGTCCACCTATCTGAGCTAATTAAAACCTTATTGTATGAATAAGATAAAGAGAATTGCTGAGATAAGAGAATTGCTGATGCAGGACGCAGAAGAACAGTGTATCTGCCGCACACGCGGTTATCTCACTGCCAACTTCTGCATGGAGATTGGCAAGAAGAATTACGAAGTCGAATTAATCGTTGATGAAGATTGGCAATGTAGCGATTGTTCCGTCTACAACATAGAAGAAGATGTGGAGGACGTGAAATTGAAAATCATAATCCTCAACGAATATTCAGAGCTATACGCCACACTCAAACGAGAGGCGTATGAAAAACTTGACAGAGAAGCAAAATTGTACGAGGAGCATGAACAATCGCTGATGTACGATTTCCTTTATTGATATAAGCTCGCTGCGGTTCTTTTCACGAGGTGCAAAGAGTTGCATCGCAAATGATAGAGTGCAATCTTGAAAAGGAGAATGAGAAGATTTCCGTTACGTAGCGAGCGCACGCAGGTGATTGAGACTGGGTCTCATGTTTGAGTTCCATGGTTGTATGATTAAATAGAATATGTGAGATAAGAGGTTCGATTCCTCTCACCTGCACCAACCAATAAATAAAATGTATTATGAAGAAGTATTATTACATTAGTTCGCCATCTTACATGCTTCGAAACATGAAGAGAAAATGCTTGCAGAGTATCTCATGAAGTTCAGAAATACTCTTATAGAGTTTGGAAAGGATTACTCAGCCGAGATTCTTCTCGCTGATATTCGAGAAAGAGTAAACGAAATCAATGCGTCCAGCAAAAGAAGCGGAGATATCTATGTACGAATGAATGAAGGGATGCGCAATGATGAACTGGCATTCTCGTTCTTCCGAAAGAATCATAGCGGAGAGGTTTTCGCTATGATGATACTTAAACCAGTAAGGCGATGGCTTGCTGGTTCTAATGGTAATAATTGTGAAGCTGAATGAAAAAGGAAGTCCTCTTATTTGATGCCGATGCGTGGACGCTCAGCTTTATTAACACTTCGGGAATATCTCGCCGCGTCACGTGGAAAGACACTTTCAAATGCGTTTCAATCTATTTGAGAAAAGGGAAAGGGTCTGTGATGCGACGCATTATTTCTGTTTTGATAAGATTATCCACCTGTTCTTTAAAACCACGGCAGAAATCATCATCTAAGTAATTTTGGAAAATGACATCATCTTCCCATTCCAATTTTACCGCGTGGTGCTTTCCACACTCACAGCATTCAAGCTGATTACATTTGGCCTCAATTGAAGCCACAAAATCATGATTTAAAATCATAGTTACAAAAATTAAAAATTCGACCCTTCAAAGGTACAAAATACGGACGGATGCGCCAAGTAAATATAATTAAAAATTCGACACTTTTATTTTGCGCTTCGGCACATCCGTCTTTTAAATCTTACAATTATGAAAGCATTAACAAATTACAGATATTACGTTCTCTTTGTCTTGGACTTTATGGCAGCAATATTGTTTATCGCTATGCCAGACGATAGCTGGAGCACTCTAAGATTTATTGCCTTTTTGGTGCTGACAAAAGCAGCGGCATGCTTGCTTATCTACGTCACGATGATTCTGATTTCTCATTGGAGCGATAAACACGAAATACCAGAGATAGATTCGCTCATTAATGGAAATCTTTGACAACTACGTTTTTGCTATATATAAGAAAGATGTTTCTATCAAATATTTTACTTGTTGACGGTTGGCGACAATAGTCAGCAGGGCCGAGCGGTCGCAACGGATTGGGATAATTAGTTCTTCCGCTTTCTCTAATTTCATAATTCATACTAAGGTGGCCGTTCGTACTCGCAGGTACGGACGGCTTTATTTGACGGACAATGAAAGATATTCAGTTATTCAATGATAGTTTTCAGAACTACAAATCATATCAGATACCAAAGGCGCAGCTCATTTTGACAGATGTGCCATACGTTCTCGGAAAGAATGCCTACGCTTCAAACCCCGTTTGGTATGTGGATGGAGACAATACCAAAGGAGAGAGCGACAAGGCAGGAAAGCAGTTTTTCTCATCTGACAGCGAATTTCGCTCGGCAGAGTTCATGCACTTCTGCTCCAAGATGATGATCAAAGAGCCTAAAGGCAAGAATGTGGCACCATGTATGGTTTTGTTCTGTGCCTTTGAACAGCAGTTTGAGTTTATCGATTTGGGCAAGAAATACGGTTTGAAGCATTATATCAATCTCGTGTTCCGCAAGAACTTCTCAGCACAAGTCTTGAAAGCCAACATGAAGATAGTAGGTAATTGCGAGTACGGGCTTGTCCTTTATCGTGACAAGTTGCCAAAGTTCAACAATGACGGCAGCATGGTATTCAACTGCTTCGATTGGGGATATGATACCACAACTCCAAAGGTGCACCCAACACAAAAGCCAGTGCCATTGTTGGAGCGCATTATCAAGATTTTCACAGATAAGGGCGATGTGGTGATTGATCCGTGTGCAGGAAGTGGAACAACCTTACTTGCAGCAGCAAACATGAAGCGAAAGGCATACGGATTTGAGGTAAACAAGAAGTTCTGTGCTGATGCGGAGCAGAAAGTTTTAAAACGTATTCAACATAACTTATTCGTATAATATAAAAGAAGTACAAGCATACAAATGTGAATATGGAAAAGAAATACAAGTTCACTAATAAAATAAGAAGATTTAAAGGCAAGACATTGCATCGTATTGTTGCACTTCGCGATTTTTCTAATGTCATAGCAGGCGAAAAAGGCGGCTGGATAGAGAAAGAAGATAATCTCTCTCATGAAGGTGATTGCTGGGTTAGCGATAATGCGATAGTCTGTGACAAGGCATGCGTTTTTGATAATGCGAAAGTAGCTGGAAATGCGATTGTTGAAAAGTGCGGACACGTTTTTGGTGAAGTTTCTGTGAGTGTAAACGCAAGGATAACGGATTACGCGGCCATTTTTGGTTATGCACGAGTTTTTGGCGCTGCTTTGGTTGGCGAAAGAGCTAATGTCTGTGGTAATTCAATGATTGACATGGATGCCGTTATTGATGGAAAGGCATATATCTCTGGATGTGCGAGAGTATCACGCTCTGCACACGTCACTGGCAAAGCCTATGTTAGAGATAATACTATTATTGAAGGCCATGCCATTGTTGAAGGCGGATTTATCTATGGACAGACCGTTATTGAAGGTAATGCGCGTGTAACTGGCAAAGTTGTCATTGATGGTACGGCTTATATTTGCGGCAACGCTGTAATCGCCAAAAATGAAGACTTCATTGTTTTCAAAAACTGGTGGTCAAGCGGCCGTTATTTCACATGGACGAGAAGCAACGATAAATACAAGGTCGGTTGTTTTTATGGAACTGGTAAAAAACTGATAGAGGCAGCGTATAATGACAGCGAGGAAAAAGGAAGAGAATATGAACGGATTGTAAACTATGTAAATTCAATCAAGAACGATGGAAAACAAGATGACATTACACGATAAACTGAATCTGATTCAGACAAAATTGGAAGCGCCGAAAGACTTGTATAACAAGTTTGGCAACTATCGTTATAGAAGCGCGGAAAGCATTTTGGCCGCGACAAAACCTTTCCTTCGCGAGATGGGTTTGACGCTGGTGACGGAATCGAAAATCAGCGAACATTTAAATCGCATCTATGTAGAATGCACCGTGACCATCTCTGACGGGAAAACAAGCGAGAGTGCAAGCGGAATGGCACGCGAGGAAGAAACGAAAAAAGGTATGGATGGTTCGCAGATAACAGGTGCTGCAATGAGCTATGCCAAGAAATATGCGCTTGGCAACCTCTTTGCTATTGACGACACCAAGGATGCCGACACTACTGAATACGCGCAGCAAGTGCAAGCCGCACAACAGAGTACAAATGTAACGGTGAGCCAGGCCAAGCCAAAAACAGCACCAAAGCAAGTGAAACAGCAAGCGCCGGAGGGCGATGAGGAGCGCTTGATGTTGCTCCTGCAAGATATAAGCCATGCGAGAAGCAGGAAAACGCTCACAATAATATGGAACGAGAACAAGGATTTGCAATCCAATCCGAGATTTAGCGAGGCGGTTCAAGAGGCATCAAAAAAATATCCGAAATGATAAGAATTGCATTCTGCATTATCGCCATGCTGGTTATGGTGGCGATGCTCACCGTTGTTGTATATGCACAACATATAGCAAATAAAGATGAAGACGATGAAGACAATGAAGAAGATAAAACTGAATGACAGCGGAATCCTGTTTGATGCAGAGAGCCACACCTATTGCACCAAGGATGGAGAAGTACTGCACGGAATCACGGGAAGGCTCAAAGAGCGAGCCTTCCCCGATGAGTATAAAGATGTTCCAGAAGATGTGTTACAACGTGCCGCGACAAGAGGCACGAGGATTCATCATGTTCTTGAATTGTACGACAAAGTCGGAATTGAAACAGATGATTGCATGGAGCTTCAAAACTACATGAAGGCACAGACGGATTTTCCTTTCCTTGCCAACCATCTGCAAAGCGAATATCTTATCACGGACGGCGAAAAATATGCCTCTGCAATAGATAAGGTTTACATAGAAGATGATGGCGTTATCCTCGGTGACGTGAAGACTACTTACCATCTTAATGAGGAATATGTTAGTTGGCAATTGTCTATTTATGCCTATTTCTTCAATTTAATAAATCCAAACATAGAGGTCAAAAAACTCTATGCTTTATGGTTTAGGGAAGATAAATACAAGGTTGTGGAAGTGGAGCGGAAATCAATCGAAGATGTCAAGAAGTTACTTTACACTGAAGAAGCGTTGCCAGTTACCACCGTTGACGAAGCAATGATGCCAGACATCAACCGCGCAGAGGCTGCCATCATCGAATATAAAGAAGCGATGGAGTTTTGCAAGGCGCAATATGATAAACTCAAAGACGGCATCTTAGCAATCATGGTCGCGAACAACATCAAAAAATATGACGGCCAGAAAATCAGTATTACACGAAAATGCGAAGGAGAACGAGCAAGCTTTGACAGCAAGGCATTCAAGGCCGACCATCCAGATATGTATGAACAATACATGGTGAAGAGCAAAACGCCTTCATCCGTAATCGTAAAAATCAAATGAACGAGATATTACAGAACGGCGCGGCTTTCATTCTTGTTCCGCAGCAGGAATGGAAACGCATGGTTGACGTTATCAGCAGAATCGAAACTATCATGCAGGAACGCGAAGAACCTGACGGATGGATGAGTACCGACGAGGCATGCAGACTACTAAAGGTATCTGCTCACACTTTGAGCAGATGGCGCGAGGTCTACAAGTTGAAGGTATCACAAGTTGGACGGAATATCCTCTATTCCGTCAAAGATATTAACAGATTATTAAAAAAGAAAGAAAAATGAATCAATCTATTTTCATCGGCAATCTCACCAAGACGGCCGAGACAAAGCAAGTGAACGGCGGCAATCCGTTCACGACATTCACAGTGGCAGTTAATCGCAAATGGAGGGCCAAGGATGGCACGAAACGCGAAGACGTTCAATTCGTTGACTGCATCATGAATGGAAACACGTCGGGCATTGCACCTTACCTCACCAAGGGGACAAAGGTATGCGTGACAGGGCGAATCTCCTGCCATGCGTGGGTGGATAACCAGGGCAAGGCTATTGCAGGCCTTGACCTCAACGTCAGAGATATTGAACTACTTGGCGGCAAGCAGGAGGGCCAGCAGCCTTCACAGCAGCAGCCGACATTTGCACCACCGTCGCAGCAGGGCGCACAACCACAGCAAACAGTATTGTCACAAGAGTTTGTCGGCGGCAATAACCTGTACGGCGGACGAAACGAAGACGATTTGCCCTTCTGACAATGAAATACGATTTGAGTAACCAGTCGGACAGAGAGCGCCTTATGGATCACGTGAGGAAGGCCGTTGAGAAGCGTGAAGGTATCGTAGAGTTTACAGCTAAGAAACGGCAGCGCTCACTGCCGCAGAATCGTTACCTTCACGTTATCCTTTCTTATTTCGCTTCGCAATACGGCGAGAGTATGGAGTATGTCAAGGAGAAATTCTTTAAGGAAGTATGCAACAGAGAATTGTTTTACGAACTTGTTAACGACCGTATTCTTGGATATACCGAGCGCGTAAGGAGCACTGCCGACCTCACCACCGAAGAAATGAGCCTTGCCATTGAGCGGTTTCGCGATTTCTGCGCGATGAATGCAGGAATCTACATTCCTTCGAGCGATGAACATCGGTTGCTTGAATTGGCAGAAATAGAAGTGGAACGGCATAAAGAATACGTGTGATGCCCTATTATATCAAGAAGAAAGCAGCAGGAAAGAAGACGGCATCAAGGACGGCGATAGAGCGCCTTGACAAGATCTTTTCCCTGTATATTCGATTGCGCGACAGCCGAGCCTTTGGGTTCAAAGCATTCAAGTGTATATCGTGCGGACAAGTGAAGCCATTCCGCATGGCAGATTGCGGCCATTATTTCAGTCGTAGGCACATGAGTACACGGTATGACGAAGACAATTGCAATAGCGAATGTAATTATTGTAATAGATTCAACGCCGAGCATCTTGAAGGCTACAGAGAGAACCTAATTAAGAAGATAGGTCAGCAGCGTTTTGACTTACTGAAGGTCAAATCGCAGCAGACCTGCAAACTTGGAAATTTCGAGATTGACGAACTATACAAGTACTACAAGCAAGAAACCGAAAAACTACTAAAGATACAATGAAACTACCAAAAAGTAAATATCGCAAGGCGACAGAAAAGCGCCGCAAGAATGTTATCATGATGTATGAAGAACTGACGGAGGAATATCCAGAGGCATCGGATTACAGCAAGCATAATCTTATCGCTGAGCGCATGAGTCTCACACGTGAGGGTGTGAGGAAAATCGTGATGAGATATTACCAAGAATCGAAAGAAAATGGGCAATGAGTGGATAACGATTAATAAGGATGTGTTTGATATGCGAAAATACGAGAGCGAGAACGAATTTAAGGTGTTCTTATATTTCGTGACCCATGCAGCAGTACATCCGACAATATATAAGGGAAGGGTGTTGCAACGCGGTCAATTGGCGTTATCCATAACTGATGCTTGTGCCAAAATTGGGATAAGCGAACGGAGCTATCGTACCGTGATGAAAAAATTAACTTCAGGCACGCAAAACGACACGCAAAACGACACGCAAAACGACACGCAAAACGACACGCAAACCCCTTCACCGCCAAATCCACCAAAAAATCCGCCATTTATCCAAAAAGAAAAAGAAAACGAAAAAGAAAACCTTCCCCCCACACCCCCTATAAAAGAAAAAGATAAAGAAAAAGAAAAAGCTTCGCCCCAACCTTCGCTAAGAAAGAAAGAAAAAGACAAACTTTTAGTTTGTGGAAAAACCAAAGAAAGTGGCATTTCTTTTTCCTCCGTCGCTGGCGCGACTTCGGACGAACAAAAAGATTTGAGGAAGGAGATTGAACGGAAGAAAAAATTAATGGAGGGGCGTAGGGTGAAATTTTATAATTCACTGGTTCCGTTTGTGCAAATGTATGGAAAGGCCATGGTGCGCGACTTCTTCGATTACTGGAGCGAGCCGAATAAGAGCGAAACACAGATGCGTTACGAGTTGGAACGCACGTGGAGCTTGAACCTTCGCCTTGCATACTGGAGCAGAAATAAAAAGAACTATGTCAGGAAATCAGCTACAGACGAGAAACGAGAAGCAAACGCTGCGGTCATTGAGCGTTTGCGAGAGGATGCACTACGGCGTCTCCGTCCAATGGACGAAGAAGAACCGTTGCCTATCTGATTTGTACGCGAACTACTCACCGAGCTACTGGCCTCACCTGTCGCGCATTGGTGACGGCGCGTACACCCGCGTCTGTCCTGCGCTTGGCGCTCTTGATGACCTATACGCCACACGCGGTGCCGCCGCTACTTGGGTGCAGGCGCAAGTCACAGCCATGTACGTTGCCTCTGGCAGCAGAGATGCAACGATGGCAAACGCTATCACCGTGTTCAGCGAGAACTTCGCAAACGTTGCGGCGGCGTATAAGCTAACAGAGTTGATGCTGTTTTTCTCGCGCTATGCCGCTGGCATGTACGACGACAGCTACACGACCTTCAGCGCAAGGCGTATCGGCGTTGCCTTCCACAAAGAATTTCTCCCACAGCGCGACCAGGTTATTGCGAAGATTGAACGCGAGAATGGCGCGAGGAAGATGACGATACCAGCATTCGCCATCAAAAGGCAGGCATACGACGCTGCGAGCGATTTCTCGTTTTCATTGAGAATCCTCAGAGACAGCGAAGAGCTGCGCAAGGATTTGTGCGTCTCTGGCATGGGGGTGAACGGCATCGCGGAGGGCGTATTGCCCAAAAGTGAGGTTTGGCGCGTTCATGACTACGTTAAACGCGGCGATGTAAGAATTATCAAGATAAGCGCCATAACACGTCTAAGCGGCTCTCTGAGCGAAGATAATGGCAAAGACGATAGATTGCCTACCTTGGAGAAAGAAAGTTCGTCAGAGGGCAAAAATAGCAATGAAGATAAAAAATAAAACGAAATGAAGAAGAATAACTTTGGAATGTGGTATCAGCAGGCGAAGAAATTCCTTCTTGGCAACGCTGAGGCCAAGCGCGAGCGCGAGCTTCACAAGCAGGCTTACAGGGAAGTGCAGGTGAAGGAATATGATGGTGCCTTGTGGCTCTGTCACAGGGGCATCCCCCTTGTTCGCGAAGGAAGTGCAAAGGAAAGCCTGCCAAAACTGGCAGAGCAGGCAAGAGAATGTTGGATAAAATACCAAAAAGAATACGCAAAATGAAGGTTTATATCTCACAGCCATATCGCTGCGTTAGCAAGGTTGAATACGACTACGAATACAAGCGCATGTCGCAGACTATCATCAATCACGGACACACGCCGATTGTTCCTGTATTTGATTATTCACCATTTATCGGCGAAAACGAAGATAACATTATCCGACATTTTGACCAAAATGCTTCTCGCATGCTTGAGTGTGGCGCTATTGTCAGAATATCACCGTCAGGCAGGGGAAGCATTGCGAGCAAAATTTGTGATATGGAGATTGCGCTGATGTCTGCTTTTGGGCGTGTTATAATCCCGAACTACCGCGTTGGCGTAGAGTTGGAAGGTCTTAAAAAGTGAAAACAAATGGAAATGGATGAATACCAACATCTGGCATCAGGGTATAGGTGCGGAGAGCCGAGCGTTGTGTTTGCGGCTCTTGGCGTTGCTGGGGAAGCAGGAGAGGTGGCCGACAAAGTGAAAAAGGCTATCCGCGACAACAATGGAAACTTCGATGACGAGGCGTTTAAAGAGAGTGTTAAGTATGAACTTGGCGATGTACTTTGGTATGTCGCGGCTCTTGCGGAAGACCTCGGATTTACACTTAGCGAAGTCGGTCAATCCAATATTTCAAAATTGGAGGACAGGCGAAAGCGCTGCGTGATACACGGCAGCGGAGATAAAAGATAAAATGCGACAAAACGCGACATATAAATAGAATAATGACAAAGTGACAAAAGAAGAAATAACGCACATCTATTTCAAAAAGATGTGGCTCTCGCCGAGCGGTTATCCAAGATTTCCTCGAAGCGCAATGTATGCGTACAGGGCTGGAGTTATCCGCGAAGAAGAGAAGGAAAGATACGGAATTGATAAAATAATAAGGAGATTTAATTCATGAAGCTAACCGAAAAAATTATGAAAACTCTTAACGATGAATGTAAAGAGCGTTACAAGAGTAAGACAGAGCAGGAAGTTTTTCTTTTTGGCGCGAGAAGAGCGCTGGAGGAATACGCAAAAGGCTTGTGGCATGGAGCAGACGAACAACCAGCCATCAATAGCGAGGTTATCATTTATGCGAAAAAAGTACTGCCAAGCGGACAGAGGGTTGCACCGACTTATGCGGCCGTTTATCGTGACGTTATGGGCCGCGATGTTTGTCTGTTTACGGACATCGACATCAAGGCGGATATTCTTAGATGGATTAATGTGGAGGATCTGCCATGAACGATAGGAAATCAGAAGTAAGATGGAGGCCAAACACGGGCATCATGCGCCACGAGCCATTAATGCCCGTGTCTCACAAGAATATTAATCTACTCGTTACCTACGCGGAAGCTCAGCAGGAGCATGAAGCTGCCATGTGGAAGAAGATGAACGATAAGCGGCGGCGTGAATACGGCATTTGTACTGCATTATGTTACCTTCATTTCATGCGCGTTGAATATGCCATGAAGCTTGCACGTGATGCTGTAGACACGCTTGCCAAGCGGAAGGACATATATCGACATGAAGTCAAGCGGACGTGCAGAAGAATTGTTGACGAGGTGGCGAGGCTGAATGCTTGGATGTATAATGTCATTCAGCAAGAAAGGTATATTGAAGGCTATGACCACTTTGTTGATACCTTCTGTGAGCACATGAAAGAGAAATATGATGCGCTGCGTTACTGCATGATGCAGGCTTGTAAGCCATGTCTGACAGACCCTGCCTTGTATGCTCAGATGGAATGTACGAGAATTGTTGCAGAATTGGCAGATGCCTGCCGCAAAGGAAATATGGAGAAATACAGAGATTACTCGTATATCAAAGGTATTTACGCTTACAACACCGAGACGCTTATACCTCTCCTTTGTTCGCTTGAAGAATTGATAAAAAAGCGGATATTTATTCGCGGAAGCAAGGACGTCAATCTTAACAAGGATGAATATGTGCGCAGGTGCGTGAACGCCGTGACTGACAGATTTCGCGATGGAAAAGGTTTAGTAAAATTATTAGAGGATAAATGGTAATATTATGAGTGAATATAGAATATATAACGACATGGATGCAGAAGACATAATGGATTGTCTATCTAATGCTGAAGAGTTAGATTTCGTGTATGAATGTTACGAAAATCTTAGCGTATTTAATCGGGGAGATTTTATCGAAAGGCTTGGTGCTCAAGAAGTTATTTTCCACCTTGGCGATGAAGCTATTATTAAAAAGCTGAAAGAGCGAGGATATAAAATCACAAAAGATGGAAGCGAGGTATAAAGAAAATGGCGATTATGTTAGAATATAACTTGTAAGACGACTATGGAATACAAAGAAATACGAACAATGCTGAACATTGTTTCAGCAGTGGTTGCAAATAGCCATATCGAGCAATGTAGTGCTTTTGGCAATTTATATACCTCAACCGTTTACAATATCGGAGATTCCGATATAGCAACAATGAGGAAATGGATTGCATATTGGAAGCAGACAATAGATAGATGCAACAAAACCGACTAAAACTAAATGATTCTACGTAGGGTAGGTATTCACTGCAACACCAAGGAGCGGTGCATATACCTCCCCTACACAATTGACTAAAATCATGACAGAAGAAAGACTTAAAATGATTAACAAGATAGCCGAGGAAATGAAATTCATCTCTGAGGTAGTAAATAAAATAGAAGAAGGCTTTCAGATTGACGTAAGATTGAAAAGCATACGCACAACCGACGATTTTAGCGTCTATCCTTATTTATCGGAGGGCCAACGTAGCGTGATAGAAGATTTAGTAAAGAAGTTCATAAGAAAGAATTTAGATGATTATAGAAATGAATTTGAGAAACTATGAAACATTTAATATCCCTAAAGACAAATCAAGGCATCGCCTCAGTTGAAGACTGTCAGAATGGCCGTATTGACATAGGCGATGTAATCGGCGTCATCCTTCAAACGGAGGTGATAGGTGTGATTATTTCTCTTGACCAGTGGAACGAAATATGGTGCAGCGAGAGAAACCGCAAGGTTTTCAATAAGATGTGTGGTGAAGCTGAAGCTTTGCAGACATTGAGTGGTCTGGAGCTTACTCGCAACATCGTGAAGCAGAACGAGGAAGATAGTGAAAGCATGACTGCTGCTATGCGTTGCTGGCAGTACAAGAAAGGCAACCTCCAGTGGTATCTTCCATGTTTGTATGAGCTTGGAACGATTATCGCTTATCGTGATGAATTGAACGAAGTGCTGGAAATGCTTAATGCCGACCAGTTCGATGAAGATAATTTGGGCTGGAGTAGTTCCGAGGGCGTCAGTTGGTACGCATTGGAAGTCTGCTTCGGTAATGGTTTCTTCAACTACGGCTGCAAGTGCGACAGCTTCGTTGTGAGGGCAGTCTCCGCATTTAGCCCATTGCAACGTGAGAAATCTATGTTTACACACAATGAAATAAATAAAACAACTATGGCAACTAATAAAGACACAGAGCAGTGCTGCACACTGCCTGAATTGAAGAAAACCGAAAAAGAACCTGTTAATGTCGCTGAGATTCTTCGCGGCTACAAGGAAAATGAAATAATTCTATACACAACTATGTATGGCAATGCGTACTTTAAAGGATTCACGCGCGATGGTAATGGAATTATCCTCGAGAACGTGAACACAATTATAAGAGGAACTTTAAAACGCGATGTCGTGCTTGATAAATACGGAAAAATAAAGGAAGCGCAGGGCGGTGAATGTATTATGTTCCCTTCATCAGAAATGCGTGACTGGAATAAGTTTTTCAAGTATGGTGATGTCGTTATCAATCAAAAGGACGGAGCTATGTTTGTCTTTGATTGCTGGGCAAATGGCAATCTTACGGAGATGAGCATAATTGACTACTTCGACAAGCCAAGTTCTTTTGGCGGAAACGAGTTTAGATTAAAACATTTGACTGTTAACACAAAAGATTATCAGAAAGCCGATGAAGAGCAGCGTGGATTGTTCTTTGAATCGATGGATAAATCGTACACTTTTGCTGTTAAATGCGGAAGAATAATGAGGGTCGAAAAAAAAGCTCCACACTTTAAGACTTACGATAAAGTTCTTGTTCGCAACAGAAATCAAAGCTGGAAGATAGATTTATTCTCGCATTGTGAGCAATTCGGCAGCTTTCGCTACAGAACGCTTGGAGGATATTACGAATATTGCATACCGTTTGATGGTAAGGAACATCTTGTCGGTAAAGAAGTCAAAGATGAGGAGGAATAAAATGATAAACATTAGAGAATTAAGAATTGGTGATATTATCACCAAAGAAAACAAGTACGAAGGCTATAAATACTCTATCGTTGAAGGTATTGACAACATCAGCGGTACGATTCGTCACAGAGAGGTGTATGAAGATGGAGGCAGGCAGATGGCTATTTCTTCATACGAAGATATGTCGCCGTTTCCGCTATCAGAAGGGCTACTGAAAGCATACGGATGGCAGAAGTCATTGAATGGAGTAAATGTGCTCTTTGCAGATTTTGAGCCTATTAGCATCGGACTTAGACCTTCTGCGGTATCTCATAACGCGTTCTGCCCGATATTACTCCCAGATGGTTCAAGAAGAATGCACGATGCGATGTTTATGTACGAAATAGAATCAGTGCATGAACTGCAAGCGTTGCTTGATATGTGGAAGGTAAGAGTAAAAATCAAACCATAACAATCATGGATATTACAGACCACAAGAATCTTTATAAATAATAACAGCATTTATGGAAATCAAGATTGAAAACGCAAAGGCTGCTTTGGAAACAGCCGATGAGAGCGTCAAAAAAGTTCTTCTCGCTCTCTTACCCGAATTGAATGAGACAGAGGCACAGACAGCCGCAAATCGCCCGATTACAGAACGTGTGAAGACCTTTGAGGACGCTTGCCGTGAGTTGGGAGAATACAACCATTTCGTAGAGCAGTATCGCGTGATTGAGGAAAACGCAGATTTTACAAGTGACGGTCACGACATTTTTACATACTTGAAGCTCCGCATCATCGCCGCCGCCCTGAATGAGGGTTGGAAGCCTCAGTTCACAGAAGACGAGGAACGTTGGTATCCTTGGTTCACGCTATGGACGGAAGAAGAACTGTCAGAGAAGAGTGACGAGTGGAAAGCCGACCGACACCTCATATCAACAGGCGACTATTCAGGAGACTGGGCGGGCTTCACCTGTGCGCTCTCGTATAACGCCCCCTCGAATTCGAATTCGGCCGTCGGTTCTCGCCTTTGCTTTAAGAGCGAAGCTCTCGCCACGTATTGCGGCAAACAATTCATCAGCCTTTGGGCTGACTTCAACATGATTAAGAAATAATAAATCAAACCCTGACAATCATGGATATTACGGACTACAAGAATCTCTACAAAGCCGCGAGAATGTTAGATGAGGCTGTTGACAAGAATAGCAAAATATATCGCTCTGTAAAATATAAATCCAATTACTACGGATTCAACAATACAGAAGTCAATGCCAATTGTATGCACCCTTTCACCATTCAGCTGAAATCCTACCTTGTTTTGAATAGGGACAATGAGCAGGGAGAACCAATCAAAGAAGAATGGTTGAGGTTTAAAGATGATTCTCTGGTGGAAGAGTTTATGGTTAAGGCGATTGACTGCCACAAGGAGGAGATTCTAAAGACCACTTCACGATTAATCAAGCAATTTTTGGAAAAGAATATTGACGAGGTCAAGAAGGAGAGGAAACGACTGGAGAATATTGAAATATTCATTGAGACTGGATTCTAAAAGTATCAATGGTAAAGATAAGCGCAATATAATCCAATTAAAGACTATTTTAGCACAATGGAAAAGGAATCGCTATTAACCATGCTCGCCCGCCATTTATTTGGCAGGAAGTATTATGCCAATATCGTTGTGTCGGCAGGATCTTTCGATTATGGCATAAGTAACTACATCTTCCGATCCAAGGAGGAAGCATACCGCCACAAGGAGGCGCTTGAAAAAAATCGCTCATTTGATTACGTGGAGACTATCAGCTTCCGCAGCAGGAACCAGGACTACAAAGACTATCAGCATAAATAATGAAGTTAAAGGACATTTTTCGCAAACTACGTTACGGTAGGTTATACATCATTGCAGACTCGTCAGACAACTCAATCTCGTTGTCTGACGGGTTTATCGCATACATACGCAATGACCTCGGGCCAATCGGTAAGGTGGCAGCACGTGTGGTGCAAGACGAGAAAGGGGATTATTATATTCATTTCTCGGCAGATGAAGGCGAGGACGGAACATACCGCTCAGTCTTATGCCGAAACGACTATTACGACAGCATAGGATTTGAATGCCTTGTGCCAACCGTGAATCGTATCTTCTATGATTACAAGATAGCTGGAGAGCATGTACAAATGGACGTGTCTGTGGTTAAGATTAAGGGTAGGAAGTTATACAAGATTGATAAGAAGGTATGATGGATATTGCTATAACAGGAATGACGACCGTGCCGTCTGACTACGCTTGTCAAGACGGCCAGACGGCGTTGCTTCACAACCTCGTGCATGAATATGGTGAGGTTCGCCCGATGCACAAGCCAAAAGTAGTGATGCAGGTCCCTATCGGCTTTCGTTTCCTCTATGTGCATTCTGGCTCAGGATATAAGCATTACATCTTTCAATCACAAGCAACAGACGAAGACGGGCAGGTCCTTAAAGGATTTTATAATTACTACTATTGTGATGCTGCAGATGAAAATCTAAACATGGTGGAGTTCGCGAAGATGAAAGCGGAGGTCTCTCATGTAGATGCCGTCGGCAATACACTATTGATATTCACGGAGGACAGCATTAACTACTACTTGTGGAAGAATACAGCCTACAAGCCGCTTGGTAACGCTCTTCCCGAGATAGGTATGCGGTTCGGATTACTCGGCGAGCCTATCCTATACAGTAAGGAATGCTCAGAGGCAGATGGTATGTTTGTTCATTTCGATTATGAGGTGTGGCCAAGCGATAGGAACTACACATACAAGCGTGAGCACCTGACGTCGTACACTACCACAATGCTGGCTCCTGTATCTAAGATCATCAACGAGCACGTCACAGGTAAAGGAAAATTCTGTTTCCCTTTCTTCGTGAGATATGCTCTTCGTCTGTATGATGGAACATTAGTTCATCATTCCGCACCTATCTTAATGATGCCTTCCACATACCATGCTATTATGCCGTTTTTGCGGCAATCGAGCTATAAAGGCGACAAGCTGACAGATTGCAGAGTTGATGCTTTCACCGTTCGTGCTGCACTTACCTTCCTCATGGAGGACAATATCACAAAGGCATTTAAGGAGAAGTGGGGAGACATCGTAAAGAGCGTGGATATATTCGTAAGCGCTCCTCTTTACACCTATGATGCTGGCGGCATTGTAGACACAATTCAATTCACGAAGATTAAAGATAGTGATTATGATAAAGGTGACTACGTTGGCAGGCTGAGTGCTAACGCCCTCATGTGGGGATTGCCGTCAAGTGTCTCACATATCAGCGGAGACTACACGAAATACCACAGCGCCTTCAAAATGGTAGACCTGTTTAATGCGTATTGCTGGCCTGCATTCATTGCCAATGATGCTGGCAAGTATAATGAGGTTGACACCATCGAACTTCCTGCCGTGACGGACGAAGATATGCGCAAGAAGCTGACTGATTGCTCTTCATTCTACTTACTAAAGAGCATCCCGCTGAATGAGTTAATCAACGCAAGTGAGCAAAGCAGGAAGGGTGAGGCTGTCACAATCAAGGTGAAGGATGATTATCTACAATCTCTTGTCAACCGCGAGGTAATGACAGACGACTATCAATCACACGAGAAGATTTCTGCTAAAAGGTCTTATGTCTACAACTCCCGATTGAATCTTGCTGGCGTCACGAGGCAGTTGTATGATGGTTATCCTATAAGGCAATCTTTCTGCCGCTTCGATGGTTATGTACCTGTAACCTATGCAGAGACTGGCGGCGGCATTACATTCGGTGAGTTACCAATCTCATACGCCACAATGTCAAACGCATTCACCGTCACCGTTGAGGAAGGAAGAGAGATAAAATTGTACACGGAAGGGAAATGCCCTATATATGTCAGTACTCACAATCGTGTGCCAACTCTATTCTTCTGCCCTTACACGTCGGCGAAGGATGTAATATGGTGGATGACGACAAGCGGAGTTTTAAAGCCTTCCATGAGCATGGAGATGAATATGCACGATTTCCTGAATCTATCTTATGCTTCATTATATACCGACTACCTTAATCTTCCATCAGACCTTCCGCAGGACAAAGGAGACGAGAATAAGAAGGTTGAGGTTAGCTCGTCTATTTATACATCTGCCGTGAATAATCCATTCTACTTTCCATCTATAGGCGTGAACGATGTCGGCATTGGAGAAGTGGTCGGCATTGCATCCGCTGTCGCCGCCATGTCGCAAGGGCAGTTCGGTCAATTCCCTCTATACGCATTCACCTCTAATGGCGTGTGGGCATTGTCTATCGGCAATGATGGCAGCTATCAGACGGCAACCCCAGTCACGAGAGACGTGTGCAGCAATCCCAACGCAATTATATCGCTTGATAGAAGTGTAATTTTCCCGACAAAGAGAGGCATCATGATGATAAGCGGTTCACAATCTACCTGTATAACGGAGGTGCTGCACGATGATCCTGCTTCACTCCTTAGTCATGATGTTGTCAAAAAAATGTCACGAGCAGAAGGGGTTGAACCTTCTGAAATTCCCGATTCTGGCTTCCTGTCATACCTTGACAATGCAGGCATGGTATATGACTACACGCGGCAGCGAGTTATCGTATTCAATCAAGATAAGATGTATGCGTATATGTTATCACTAACAAGCAAGATGTGGTCTACAATCAGGAGCGAGTATAAGTATTCTGTCAATAGCTATCCTGATGGACTTGCCATAACGCAAGAAGGTATAGAAGCGCAGCTCGTGAATGTATGTGAGGATGGAGAGGCGCAAGGAGGTGTCATTGTCACAAGACCAATGAAGTTGAACAACGCACATGCGCTTGGAACCATCACCGACATTATGGTACGTGGGAATCTCAACAATGCACACGCCTCGGTAGCCTTGCTTGGAACGCGAGATTACACTAACTACCTGTATGTTGGCTCTGGAACCAGGGCAAGAATCGCAAGGCTGCACGGAAGTCCTTATAAGGCGTTTGTCGCGGTCGTCATGGCGAATCTGGAAGACGGAGAGACGATTGACGGTATGAGCGTAGAATATCAGATGAGACAGGCTAACAGAATGAGGTGAAACAAGGCTCGTCACGTTATAATGTGGCGAGCCTTGTTTTTCGGTTATAATTCGCTATAATTCGCTATAATTCGGTTATAATCACGAAGTATAAGGACGGATTTAATATGCTGGTAATTTGCTGAAAAGCGGTATATTATTTTTAATGACATTCAGAATCAGCGCCTTATGAATGAAATTAATTTGCTTGGCAACTATAACCTAAGATGTTCTTCAAGATATTCACCGACCTTCATATTTCCTTCTTCGGCCTTCTCCTTTAGCTTGGCAAGGAATCCAGGCGTTACGTTTGCCCGCAATGTAACCTTGTTTGTTCTTGGGCGGCCACTATTTTCGCGGCGGCCGCCCCAGCTTGATTGCTTATTTGTCGTCATTCTTTAATTGTGATAATTCATCATTCAACAGACGAGAAAACAAAATGTCTATCTCTGTAAACGTCAATTACGTATGCGTAGTCAGAAGAGCCAGGGTCTGAATAATATTCCCTTATGCGGAACTCATAAACGAATACTTCACTACCATCTTGAATGTCGCATTGAACACTGAAGGATTCACCTTCAACTGCTGGATTCTCTTCATCAGCGTAGGTGTATTCGTTAATATCCTGCTTGGATGTGGCAACATGTCTATCGGCTTCTTCTTATCTACTTACAAGTTCGTCGTATGCTTCGCGAACGGAAGCGAAATTGGAGGATGAAAAACTTCTCTTAATATTGTCAATTAACATAGTAAGGACTTCACCGTGATGTCGAGGGCTGTGAGAATTATTATTACAAGTGCAAAGGTAAATATATATCTTGAAATCACAGCATAAAAACCAAGAATATTTTTATTTGGGTGCATTTTTAACCTTTGTTATTATTTAATATTGGGGCAATATTGTAGGTTAATTATCTGATAGAGAGATATTTAATAAGCGAAAATAAATAAAACAGTTAAGCAACAAAAATTCCCGCAATTTCTTGTTGCGGGAATGGTTGAATGGTTCAAGAGATGAGAACAATCGGTCACATTGTAGCTGTGATAGGTCGTTCACAATCATACATAGATAGGAGAGCGACGATGTTGTTAAGAGCGTCTTCTTCTCGCTGCTTGTATAATTCAGATGAATGTGTGGCATCTGCAACAACAGAGATATAGCGGCAGATTGCAGATGACACAAGATAATCATGAAGCAACGAGGTCAGGCGCTCAGCGAGGAAGCGTGCATGCTCATAGTTGATGAGTATGGTATAGTCGTAGCTCTCGCGATAGTCGTTATAATCATCCGTCATTGTAATTTTCTCTTCTCGTGGAGAAGGAGGCGCGAACTGAGAAAGCTGCAGCATGGAATGCGTGTAGGCATTATCAAGTTCGCGGATTACAATGTCAACATTACCATCCTCTACAACATCCTTCATGCGGTGCTTCACATGCTGATTATCCTGATACCTCAATGCAACAGCTTCAGCGGAAAGGAATCCTGCTTGAGCGATGTCGTATAGAAGATTATTCGTCTTCAGTCTTATTGTTACTCTCGTTGTGTGTGGCATTCTACAGCTATTCATATCTCACTTCGTTATTGGTTAGTGGTTTTTTGTTTTTCGGTGCATGCGCACGGCGAGGCTGAATACGAGCGAAGGATGCAGCATATAACTGTTGCAACGCCTCTGCTGCCATCTGCTTGTAATTCCCTGCCTCTGCTGGGTCTGTCTGCAATAGCCATTCAGACAGGGCGTAGTTCACAATATAGGAATGAGTAGAGGTGGCGAGTGAATCAGTTTGGCCATTCGCGTAATTGGAAGGAACGCGGAGAACGAAGGTGATTACATTATCTTCTTCCTGCTCGGTCACTCCGCTACCCCATGTCATTGTTATCGCGTTATCGCCAACAACGGCCTTGCGTGTTGCTGATAATAATATATTATCTGCCGTCGTCGCACCTTCTACAATGTATTCAGCAAGAGCAATCCTCACATCCTTCATTGCCGTTTGCACGGAGCGCAATATCCGCTCTTTATCTATATCCTGAATGTCTTCCGCGTGAGATACTTGCTGCATTCCCTTGCGAGAACGGCCGATTTGCCACGATGTCTTAGCAATCTCATGAAGCAATTCGGTCAAGTATATATGAATTGTCAGTGTCTTGTTCATATTATATTACAACCAATTTATCTTGTCAATATTTTTTACCTTCTTCGGCTCTTTCCTCACTGGTGCCGAGCGGTGGCCAGCAAGAGAATCCTTCAGTAGACTTAAATAGACATTAGCCTGTTGAGATATTACTTGCAAAATATTCGCTGGTGCCGCGTTCTTCTCCGCGTACAAGGACATGATAGTCCATGCAGCTACATTCTTGTATGTCTGCTGTAGTGGTGCCTGTTCAAGGGCGTAACGTGGCGGCATTGAGAGTGTGAGTGTGATGCTTCCCTCCCCTTCACTGAGAGAGGTCATGTAACGCTCGCTTGCCGTTGTGATTACAGACCATACGTTCGTCCAATCAATTTCGGCGAAATGGCGCGTGAACTCGTCAATTCCGAGTAACTGCGGTTGTTGCTGTTGTTGTAGCTGTCTGTTTATAAGCGCTACAGAACGCGAAACAATGTCTATAACGTCCTCCTTCTTGATTACTATATTCATTTCTCCTCCTTTCTATATAATGACCATTGTAAGAAACGCTTGCGTCCCTTCTCAACGAGTAACGGGTGCATCGCATTTCCTGCCTTGTCCCGCGTATGATAGAAGCAGTTTTTTACGCAATCCTGCATCTTCATTGATTCTTTGATGTAGTGCTTCCGCTTTAAGATCCTAAACTGAGAGCGGTCGAAGATTATCACCTTGCCTCTAACAGTCGAAGGCATCACATAATAGCGGTTTCCGTTGTCCTTGGCTGATGCCGATTCCGCCTTTCTGACGGCCTTACTATAGACCATCTTTGCTTTTAATCTTTTAAGTAATCTAATCATATTCAATAATTTAACGTTTTTCGTTGTCAATATTTTTACCTGGTATCTCGTGTTGGAAGACTTCTTCAACATATCTTGTCTTGTCAACTATCTTTGGAAGCGGCATCTTAGAGAAGCAGATGTGCATACCAATCGCTCTTGTCATTAGCAGGTCATCGTGGCAGCCGAGAATGGCACCAAATGCGCCATTTGGCTTGCGCTCATAGCTAATCATCTCGTCGAGGCACCTGCCGTCTCGCTCAACATAGAGTCTCTCTCTCACTGCTCGCTGCAATGCACTGACGACAATTGGCTTGGTCGCCGTATTGGTGTGGAACCCATATTTTCGCGGCGCACCCTGCAATATTTCTTCTTCTGATTGGTCACGTGCATATAGATTAGGATAATAATCCTTGATGCGGTTGAGAATATAACCAGATTGGTCACCGTCCACCATTCGCTCCCTGTCATGCGTCTCTAACGTGTTGGATTCTATCACCAGTTCTGCATTGTCGTAATATCTGCTTATCTGTGCTGCCTTCCATGCGAGAATATCCATGTCTATGTGTCCGTACCACTGGGCCACAACCTCTGGTTTTCCACCCCACTGCATGGCGAACCTATCGATGACAACAATAACCGACCAGTCTGCCTTGGAAGAACGACCACCGATGTCTACAACTGTCAAATATCTGTCAGTAACCACCGTGTTATCGTTGAATATCTCTGGGTATTCCCATATTGCCAATCCACCCTTTTTTTCTTCGCTGAACCGCACATTAGACAAAGCCTTCGCGCCTTCGTTAGCGTCAGCCACTATATCGCCGACAGCACGAGGAGCCTTGCATGTGTGACGCAATTCTTCTACTTGATGGCGGTCGAAGACGATTTCGCCGCTGAAGCTGAAGGCTTCAATGTAATCAGAGGGGTACTCTGAGGCCATACGGGCATGGTCTGAATATTTTCGGCGCTCAGCTATGTACCAGTTTATGGCCTCCAATGTCGCACCCTTCTGCCATAGCCAGTAGATGTATTGGCCACACTCCTCACGTTCAGAAGATGCTTCTGTGTCGTTCCTATGCTCATACATTGAACGCGCGAAGCTCTCTCTTTCCTTATCGTCTGAGAATGGCAGAACATAAAGGTCGATGTCATACCAGCATATAACGATGGCTTCAAATTGCGATTTCCCCTCAAAGGCCGCAAGGAACTCGCGGTGGAAGAAGTTTCCTACACCCTTAGCGGTTGATTCATACACTATCATTGTGCGATGCTTATAGAGGACACCAGAGCAGGCAGACTGCACAATGTCTTCTGGGCTTTTTCCATCTGTTGTCTTCCATAGACCAACCTCGGAGAGGTGGATAAGGTTGTAGTCACCACCACGGCAGGAATCAGGACGCTCAGCGGTTCCGACCTTAATCTTACAATCTCGCTGAGGAACACGTTTAATGGCTCCGCTGTGGCCGACATTAACAAATGTAGATTCATTCGCCTTGTATTGCTCTCCAAGCTTATGTAATATCCATGAAGGCAGCTGCGTTACTGCCTTATTGAACATATCAAGGATTTCATCCGATGCAATAGACTGATGAGCGATGATGAGCGAGTTAAGGCCGTATTCCTGCGTTATCTGCATCCATAGCATGAACAACTGAATGAGCGTTGAACCGCCAAGCTGACGAGCCTTTAAGAGAATAATACGTATTGGCTTCTTGGCTTCATATAGCTCCATGAAGCGATTGACCAATCTGCGTTGTGGGCGTGTCAAGCGAAAGAGGATGTCACGGCCTCCACCTTTCGCCTTAATATACAGGAACAAGGCAGAGAAAAAGGGGAAATCATAGCGGATGCGGTATCGAATGAATTGCTGCACAACCGTGTCACGTGCCTCTTCCGTGTTTTCCTCCTCCATCACCTCATAGAGGAAGTTCTCTATACTGCCATGCTTGACCAGCTGCTTGACGAACGGTATCTTCAGCATCCTTTTAGGAACTAACTGCACAGGAATCGGGAAGTCATCTATCTCAATCTTCTCGCGCTCGCCAAAATAGCCTTCCCCAGTTATCGGGTTAGGCTCATAATGGTAGCGCTTCATGCGCTCGTTGTCCTCTGCTATTATCCGCTCTATATCTTTCTCCATCTCCACCATTGTTTTTCAGTTATTAATAGTGAGCAGACGAAGCCAACCGCATAACAATAAAGGTGCAGTAGAGTATTCACACACGAAAATAATGCCGTCAGCGAACAATATAAGGCCACATGAGCGGCAATCACCCATCCTCTTGTTACTATCATCGAATATAGGCCAAGTGCTGCGAAGATAACCCCCGAAAAACCAAGTGTCCCTTCAATAAGGCAGGAAGGTGCCGTTACAGCGATGATGTAAGATGCCAGCAGGAACCAACGCGACATGCGGTAATAGAACGCCAATTGAAGAATGCAAAATATATTTAAAACCGCATGAATCAAGTTGGCGTGAAAAAGGGGGTAAAATAGGCGATTTAAGGCCATATTCCGAGAAATATACACGGAATCTTGGCTGATGAACGATAACACGAAAAGCGCCAACGAAACCGCCAACAAGATATTTATGTCAAGATTGCTATTTTTCATCCTTATGCTTATAATATATTGCCTTTGCTGATGCCGATGTGAGAAAAAACGAGGATGCAGGCGTGTATATTATCTTGCGGACAATATTACACACGCCTGCATCCTCGTGCTTTCTCTTGCATTCGATAAACCGCCAGAAAAGCTCGTAGAACATTTTTCGCTTCGTCTGCCTCATGTAAGACAGGTCGTCACCACGAAGCATCCGACGCATCACATAGATTGCGCGGTCTTCGCTTACCCAGTAGCGAGACGATGGCTGCTTGACGGCCTCTGCGAAGATGTCAAGGACATTGATATGCTTCACTTTTTTCATTGTCTCCCGACAGGCATGTATAACCTCTCTCGCTCTCTCGCCCTCGTATTCTATCGTACTAAACTTTTTCTTCATGCGGTAAAATATTTTGACAATGCAAAGATAATAAATTACCGTTATAAAGATAAGCGAATTTGGCAGTTAACTATAATTACTTTTGCTTAAAAGCATAATTCAAAGCACTTAAACAAGTAATTATATGGCAGATAAACAAGTTAGTACGGGTGATGGCAACGTGAAGATTCCATCGGCAGGAGAGGCCACGCCTACACCAAGCAAGCGTGACGCATTCAAGAAGCGACTTTCTGAGAAATATCCCGACAAAAACTTTGATGATGAAGAGGCTATGTTCGGCCAGATTTCTGACGACTACGACAGTACGGAGAGCGAATTGAACCGCTACCGCGAAGACGAAAGAAAGTTGACGGATATGTTCAACGCTGACGAACGCAACGCAGCACTGTTTGCCGACTTCGCCAATGGTGGCGACCCTCGCCTCACGCTCATCAAATTGTATGGAAAGGATGTCGGCGATATGGCCAACGACCCAGAGAAGCAGGAAGAGGTGGCAGCGGCGAACAGAGAATATGTTGAACGTGTCGCCAAGGAAAAGAGCCTTGAAGAGGAATATAAGAAGAACCTTGACGATTCTTTGCAGGCCGCAGACGACTGGCAAAAGAAGAACAATTTGACAGACGAACAAGTAGATGAAGCCTTTCAGTTTATCGTTCAGATTGCATCAGATGCTATCGTAGGTAAGTTCACAGAAGAAAGCCTTGACCTCGCCCGTAAATCCATCACGCACGACATGGATGTGCAAGAAGCAGGAAACGCGGGGGAAATCAGAGGTCGCAACGCGAAAATAGACATGAAGTTGAAAAAAAGTAAGAATAGCGATGGTGTTCCTTCACTCGGAGGAAAGAGCCGTGGCGCGTCTAAAAGTCAGAGCAGCCCTGACCTTGGCGCACTGGATGCTATCGCCAGTCGCGGAAGCATTTGGGATTCTGACGAAAAACGAACAAAATTCAAATAAACCAAATACAATTATTAATCACATGAAACAGACTATCAGTTTTAAAGGAGCAATGAAGTTTGTTGGCTTCCTGCTTCTTAGTGTATTATGCTTTGTCTTGGGTGCAGGCGGTAATGTCATGATGGCTGCCGCCGCCGATTTGCCCGACGCAGGTAAGACCGACAGCGGCACGGCAAGCCCAGAAAAGCCTATGGATGTTGAAGGTGCCGCCACCATGCAGAACGGACGAGAGAACGGAGACCCCGATTTCTACGTTAAGGACATTGACCAGAAGATTTGCAAGATTCGTCCTATGGCAACGCCGATTGACCAAATCAGCCGGCAGGCAAGCGCCCAACAGACGGATTCATTTATTGTCAAGTACTACAGCGTAGGAACACGTCCAACTAAGACCCTTCTTAAAGAAGCGGTAGTTAAGCAGACTGGTGGCGACCGCGTATCACTCAAGGTTGAAGACCCAAATATCTTCACTATTGATGATACTATTCGCGTTTGCGGTGTTCCTGCTGTCACCAAGGAGAATGGTTCCGCCTATGATGCCAAGAAGGAAGTGGTGCCCGACCTCGTCCTTTGCGTATGCGGAAAGGACAGCGAAGGTTATCCGCAGGTGTTTGCTGTTAATGGTGAGATTTCAACCGAGACGAACAACAACATTTGGCTTCCTGCCATCAACGCAAAGACTGTTCTTGTACGTATGGGTAAGTCTTGCGGTGAATTGGATGTACAGACTGGACGATTCAACAATCTGCCGACCGCAGAAGAGCAGTACTGCCAGAACTACATGATTCAGGTGGAACAGTCTACGATTGACAAGATGAGCGATAAGGAAGTTGACTGGAACTTCACCGACCTCGAAGAAGACGCTATCTACGATATGCGTGTGACCCAGGAGATGAGTATTCTTTTCGGCGACAAGAACGTTATTAAGCATGCCTCAAAGGATGGTATGGCTCGTTACTTTACCAAGGGTATTTGGTGGATGGGTTGCCCCAAGTACACCATTGGCCATTGGGACGAAAAGGAAAACGCTTGCGTTATTAGCGATGACGACTTGGTTGACTTCTCACGCGACATCTTTGTAGGTACAGGATTGAGTAACGGCCGCAAGATTATGTTCTGTGGCTCCGACCTCCTTGCTACCCTGTCAAAGGTTAAGTCAGAGAAATTCCGCCTGAAGGATTCTGTTGAGAAATGGAACTTGAAGTTTAAATCATGGGAAACCGATTTCGGCGAAATCCTCACCATTCACCACGAGTTGTTTAATCAGTGCGAGATGAAGGATTGCGGCTTTGTGCTTGACCCCGAATACCTCACAAAGAAAACCTTCCTTTCGTTCAAGCGCAACGTCCTTGATTTGAAGAAGGCAGGAATCCGCAACACGGATGCAGCGGTTTTGCAGGAAATCTCCTGCTTGTACCTACGCTACCCGAAGGCACATGCACGCGTGCAGCTTGCACATAAGTAAACTTTCCGCGCCATAAGAAATAGGCTGCTTCTTATGGCGCGTTTTTAATTTTTAATGACATGAAAAAATATATTGCTCCCTGTACTATATCTCTTGACCTCACTTTTGAGGATGGAACACACAGACATGTGAACTTCGATACCTGCACAGGGCTTGGAAGTTACTACGTCACCAATGACCCAGAAGAAATTTGGGCCTTGGAGCACCACTACCTGTATGACAAGGAGTTCTTCTTGAATCGTGTGACGGAGGATGAGAAACCGAAAGAAATACAAGAGGAAACAAAAAGCGAAGAACCCGAGGTTGTTCAAGTTGACACGATGAGCGAAGCCAAGGAATTTCTTAACGAGCGCTTCGGTGTTCCGCGTTCAAGTATGAAAACCCTTCCACAGGTATTGTCTACTGCCTACGAGCATAAGGTAATCTTTAAAGGTTTGACGGAAGACAAGGAAAAGGACAACAACGACAAACAGTAAGATATGGAGACCTGCAACATTGACGATTTGGTGAAAGAGGTACGAGTGGCGCTTGACCAGAATATGGACGGCAAGACTCTTTCCATGCTTGGAGACACCGATACGCTGACACTTGACGAGATTATACGCTCCACAATGGTTGACGCTGCAACGGCTATTGAAGAAGGTGCGCCATTGGAGATGTTGGAAGGGTGCGATGATGCCGTCAAGGAGGGAGAAGACTACATCGTATCATGGGGAAAGGAGAAGAAGGGTAGCGCCATACAAGCAGGAAGCGTTACCCTGCCGAGTGATTTCCTTCGCCTTGTATCGTTTAAGATGAACGACTGGGATTACGCCGTGTCAATGCCTACCGCACAGGAGACTACTGCTTATGAACGTCTTCAAGACCAATATAGCGGCATTGGTGCGACACCAAGACACCCAGCAATTGCCATAGATGTACCAAACAACGTATTGGAGTTTTATTGCAGCGCAAAGAATGCCAAGGTCGCATCATTCAAGTATGTGCAAAAGCCAGTGGCGAAAGAAGGCAAAATTACTATATGCCCCAAGTTAAGACGCGCCATTGTGTACGCAAATGCAGCAATGTCCGCTGCCGTATTCTCATCCGTAGACCAAATGCAGGTAATGATGTCATTGGCATACAGACATGCCCATATTCAACCATCAGAAAAACAATAGACAATGACAAGAGAAGCGTGGGGAAATATCGAAGAACAACCGTTTAGGGTTGATGTCGGCACGTCTTTCAATGTGGCCATGTCTGCCTCTGTTCCTGCACATGTATTGTGCTTCACAACAGACGGCCGTATTGTACTGAATGAAACCGTATTTGGCGGTGCCAGTGCTATCTACATCAATGGCAAGAAATATATCAGCGACATCACTTCTGGCAGTGTAACCCTCCCGATGGCAGAGAGGGGCATAGACGGCCTTATGTATGGTGCCGACAAGGTAAAGCTTGACACCATTTTAGAAGGTGCAGAGCCTAACGTCGTTACTGCCGTTGCGTCAGACGCGCAGAGTGTCACCATAACAGACAAGGAGGAAACCCAACATATAGCCGCCGCCCGTCAGTGGGCAGACGCGACAGATACAGAGATTGCCCAAATCAAGGACAATGCTACAGCTATCGGTAATCTTGTCAACGCCAACTACCTTGAATTAAAAGGAAATGTTGACAATCTTGACAACCGCATAACATCCGAGAAAGCCTACCTTGAAAAGAAAATAGACGACAATGCCGCAAAGGTGTCGTCTATAAGAATGGAGATTTACGACGACATCAACGAGCTAAGAAAGCGCCAAGACAAAACGGAGGATGATTTCAATCTGCTGGATATGCAGGTCGGCAACCTTCAAAGCGATAGCGCCAAGTTGAAGAAACGTGTTGATGCTAACGAGTTAGCCATTTACGAGGACAGCATAAAATTCAATAAGATAGAAGAAGATTTTACGGGTATTAATATCGTGTTGGAGAAGCTTCAGTCGCAAGTGGATGAATTGCGCAAGCAAATCGGACAGGGCGGCGGTGGCGTTTCTTCAGCCGACATTGAAATGCTTAAATCTCTTCTCACCCTCAATCAGACAGACGAATAAACTCATGAGTTAAAAACAAAATAAAAAAAACATGGCAAAATTTATTAAGTTTAGAGAAAAAGCCTCTGTGGCGGCTTCAAAGGCTGACACAGAAGGCACAGAAGGCCGCGTTGACGTGGTCAAGAGCGAAAATGCGCTCGTGTATGAAGCCTCTGCCGTTATCCGTGGAATCTCGGACACGCAGGCAGAGTATGTGAACCGAAAGGTTAAAGAGGAAAATGACGCTAAGGCAAAGATTTCGTTTAGCGTTTCACCTTCCGCAACTTTCGTCAAGGGTACATCAACGGCATTCACGTTGACCGTTACCTGTACATTTGCAGGCGCGAATGTTGACGCTGATGCACTGCCAACGATGACAGCAGGAGGTGCTTCTGTCACCGTTACGAAGAAGTCAACTGGCGTTTACACTGGCACGGTGAATGCAAGTTCAACTACCATCTTTGGCGTGAATGCTACCGTTAAGGGCGTTAAGCGAACTGCTTCACAGACGGTTTCTGCTTACAATCAGATTCTGTTTGGCGTTAGCTCCTACGAGACAGCACCTGTCAGCGATGCGTCTGAGATGGCTAAGTTCCTTGCTCAGGTCAACGGCACGAAATTGCAGAGCAATTCAAACGGCACGTATAAGTTCTCCTTCACGGCAGAAAAGCCTTACGGCTATGTTCTGATTCCGTCTGATGTTACCGTTTCGCCTAACTTGGCAAACAACCTCGCAGGTCGCGAAGGTCCGTTGCCAGTCAACTTTGTAAAGCAGACTGACGCAACAGGTTCTGGTATCACTTATAGAGTGTATCGTATGGCATCAAAGATGGGTGTAAGCGTCCATAATGTTGAACTTTATTAATCTAAAGAGAAATGGCAAAAAAATACGGAGTAGCATCCGACTATATCAAATACACATCTCGTATCAAATCAGATACGAGTGACGGCGTTGCAGTTGAAGCCTCACAAGTTGTTGACCTTGAAGAGGATAAATTGCAGAGCGACATCAACAAAGAGTTGAAGGCATCAATCGCATCTGCAAGCGGCAAGACTTACTCAAAAAGCGAAATTGACGGTAAGGATACTGCCACGCTGACCTCAGCGAAGAGTTATGCTGACACCAAGAAGACGGAGGCCGTCAGTGCTGCCGCCACAGACGCGACTACGAAGGCTAACAGTGCCCTCGCTTCTGCCAAGAGCTATGCGGACCAGAAGGTCTCTGCCCTTGGAAGTGTCTACACAACTAAGGGTTCGTGCACTGCCGCTCAGTTGAAGGCTCTCACTTCTGCCAAGGCTGGCGATGTTTGGAATATTACCGATGCCATAAGCATTGATGGCAAGGCTTATCCTGCTGGCGTGAACGTGGTGTGTGTTACTGCTTTCAGTGCAGCCATTGACCCTGCTGCCACCAAGAATTGGGACGCTTTGCAGGGCTTGCAGGACTTGACGAGCTATGCCAAGAAGAGCGAAATTGAAGACGTAGCTGTCGCTAATGTGAAATTCGCACAGAGCGAAATTGCGCAGGAAAATAGCATCTCATTCGATAAGACCATTACCTATGCCAATGGACGAGAGGCGACTACGGTAGATGACCTTGCGATTCTCCCTGCCACGTCCACCAAGGCTGGCGTTATGTCTGCCGCTGATAAGGTGAAACTTGACGCGGTGGATGGAAAGGTTGGAGATGTGAAGATTGTAAAAGAGAGTGTTGTCGTTGGAGGAGGATATCAAATTTCGGATTTGAAAGGCCAAAATTATGCGATTCTTCGTCCTAAGGCTTATATTTATGGTAATGTATCTATTGGTACTGGTGCGTATATTGGGGAAGGTGCTAAAATCGGAGCAGCCGATATAAAAAATGATGTTCATATCGGTTATAGAGTATACATCGAAGATGATGCTTACATCAGCAATGTTGGTAGCGATGCTGATGTAGTAATAAGTTTTGGCACCAAGACTGAAGATAATTGCATTCAATTGTGTAAAGCGTTAAGAATTGGCAGCGATATTCCTTTTGCAGGCCAAACACAAATCACTCATGTTGGTGTAAATATTGGAACAGATAAAAGTTTAGGCATAGGCTCAGATGGTAATTTTATTTGGGGGCTAAATGGTTCTAAGAAAACCGCCGCCACCACCGATGACCTCTCCGCTTTGGCAACTCGTGTCTCCGCTCTGGAAGATCTTTTGAAACTGGCATAGCCAAACTAACATTTAGACAGGGTGTACAGATGTGCATCCTGCCTAATCCTCTCATACAAGAAATATGAATAGAAAAATGTACAGATGTGCCATCGTCATTACGGCATACAATGTTGAAAGAGATATTGAACAAAGCGTTGCAAGCGCCTTGAATCAGACAGAGAAGTGTGAGGTTATTGTCGTTGAAGACAAGTCAACAGACGGCACGCTTGACATCCTCAGAAGAATCAAGGGAATCACCCTCTTGGAGAATGAAGAGAATGTTGGCGCTGGACTTTCGCGCAGACGAGGCATTGACTATGCAAGTGCAGATTATGTAATGACGTTAGATGGCGATGATTACATTGACCTTGATTTCGTCAAGAGATTGCTTGCTACGGCCGATGCCACGGGCGCGGATATTGTCAGCGGCGGCGTGAAAATCCTTAAAGAAGATGGCTCATGGGATGCCACGAGCTATGGTAATTGTGTTACGGAAGGCCGCGACAAGGTTGCCAAGTTCTGGGGCGAGCGCATTGTGTTCATGAATAACAAGATTATCCGCAAGGAACTGTGCAATAAAGTACCTTACAGCGATAGACGTTACATTGAGGACACGCCGACAATTATTCCGATGATGTTCTTTGCCAACAAGGTTGCGTATGCTGACACAATCGGCTATGTCTACCGAATGCGCAGTGATTCATTGACGCACACGACCAATATCCTAAAGGACGTAGTGTTTAAGGGCCTCTGCTGGATTGATTTGTACGAATTCTTCATGACGCATGACCAAGGTATGTTTGAGGCTGTCAACGTGAAAGGATTTATCGTCAACATCATTGGTACGCTGAATAAGATTCACGTCACGCCCGAGATGGTTGCTCCATTTGAAAAGGAATGGCATGAATTTACGATGCGCCTTCTGAACGTTATCGAGATTACGAATATTAATCTTGTCGGAGGGGAAAACAAGAAATAAGCAAAAAACTAATTATTAACTAAGTGTGGTTAAACGGCCTTCGGGCCAAACATTCTTTGGCAATGTGCAGATGTTGTCATTTCACATTGTCAGAGAATGTTGTTATTTTATAAGGTTATGGCAACAGTTGATTGGAAAAAGCTTGAAGGTCGCATATTTAGATTTGACGTGAACACTTCGACAGAGGATGCTTTGGAGGCTGAGAATCCTGCGATTATTCATTTCACGACAGAGGGAGACATCGTGATGAATGGGGAGAAATTTTGCAGCCCGAAGAAGAAAGACCTTCGGGTCGTAAAGTTGTACACATCGTATGAGAATGCAAAGTATGATGCCGTATTAAAAAAAGGCGCTCTTTATGAAGAGCCTCAATATCTGAATTACCCAGAAACTGCGCAGGAAGGTCTTAATGCTTATCTAAGGGCATATACAATTGTTGCCTCCTTGATAAATGGAAAGCCATTTTATTGGTTTACTGATGATAATGCAGGCGTACAAAAAACAAGGTATGCATCAAAAGATATTATAGGTGTAGACGAAGAAACCTTCAATGCAGGGTTTGATAGCCTATCGAATGATATTGCGTTCGTATATGATTATGATTCAATTGGACTAAGACACATTACGGATAAATTAGGCGAAGACTGTGGAGAACTAACTCCTTTATTATTTCTTTGCGCTGGTGGTGTAGGTTTCAAATCAGTGGCCGATACAGAGACGGGTGGTATTACGTTCGAGACTTGTGCACCCTGTCAATTTAAGAGCGTTTACAGTAATGCGTCTCTCTTTCCATTCGTTACAGGCCATGTAGAAACAACAGCTTCCCAATCGGTATTAGGCTATGTAAAAATCGGGAAAGGGCTAACTACTCATTGTAATAAGACTGATGAAGGCGACTACATTGACGATGAAAGCGTTGGCCTACTTGAACTACTTCCTGCCAAAGCTGACACCCTTGGCGGCGTAAAGAAAGCAAATCTCAATTTGCAAAGCGAGTACGAGTTTTTGAAGGCCGTGCCAAGCGTCACCACTCTTGACGAAGCGAAGTTTGCCATCAATCATCTACGAATTATCTGCAAAACACTCGTTGATAAACTGGAAGAGGCAGGAACGTTGAATAAATAAAACTGAAAGACATGATTAAAATTGCAACACATAACAGCTTTACAGGAGAGAAAGGTGACGGTCTTTTGTCGTTCCTTGTTTCCGCGTTTTCAAAATGCCAGTCGAAAACCTTAGTGCAACAGCACAGATGCGGCTGCCGTCTGTTTGACCTTCGCGTGAAATGGGACAAGGGTAGAGGGAGATTCGTTGCCGCACATGGGTTTTGGAAAGCTAAGAAATCCCTGCTAAAACTCATGGCAGAACTAAACGGCATTGCAGCATCCTCGCCAGTCAAGACGAAGTATCTGCTTACCTATGAAGGAGAATGCGAAGAAGGTACTGAGGTGTACGACAATTTCCGAAAACTTGCCGAATGCCTCAAAGGATTCAGCAACATTCAATGCGTGCAGTTGAGCGTTAAGAAACCCGATTGGCGCGTATTGTGGTCAAGTTGTGATATGCCGTACTACACTGCCGCCTATGATGTCTTGGCAAAGGACAATTGGAAGACACTGCTTCCGATTCCTTGGATGTGGGCGAAGTTCAGACGAAAGGCAGAGTTCAGCGATGCCTATTATAGAATGGTTGATTTTCTTTAGGAGGGCTGAATATGGAATCGTCATTTATCTTAAATCCGTTGGTTGCCTTGGCAGGCATCGGAGCGTACTATACCATTCCGACAGAGATAGAAGAGACGTTTTACGGTCTGAGATGGATGGTGTTGTTTATTATCTTCATGATAATTGCAGACTTTTATTTGGGTCTGACTGAAAGTGTGAAGGTTAAAAAGGAATCGTTCAGATATAGCAGAGCAGGGCGAAGAACCGTTTGCAAATTCATCGAGTACATGATTTACATCATGACGGGTGCTTTGCTTGGAAAATCTTTCCTTGAACCTATGGGCATAGGCACATACGAGGAGGGCGGTGCGTTAGGCTCTGTCTTTGCTGCCATATTTGAACTGGATAGTATTAAGGGACACGTGTGCGCTATACATAATGTAAAGTTTAATTTCTCTTTTAAACGCTTTATTGTCGCTATGCTAAAGAAGAAGGATAAGGATGCAGGCGAGGCGTTTGAGGAGGCAACGAAGGAGGAGAAGTAATATGAGCAATAAACCTGTAACCCCTTGGAAAGAGTTAGAGGGGAGATTCTTTAAGGTGGATGTCGGGTCAACGACAGCGGATGCAATCGCAAGTGACCATCAGACGGGCGAACCTGTTGTGCATTATACAACGGGCGGGCAGATTGTGTTTAACGGAATGAAGTTTTGTCAACAGGGGGGGCAAAAAGATTTAATAAGTTGATTGTACACAAGGCCATTCCGATGACACCAGAGAAGGGGAATTTTTATTACTTCTACGATGGCTGGATTAAATTCAAGGTTGACTTGGATAGACTGAATGATTCAGCGGTGTTTCGTTTTCCAAGTGTTGAAGGGCTTGATTTTGATTTAGAGAAAGTTGTTGCCTACACGGGTTACTATGGTACTAATGACAAAAGAGGCATAATCACTAAGACTATTGAAGGCAAAAGCGTTGCAGAAGTAAAAAAGATAATAGAACTTTCCACTGGATGTAAAATAACAGATAAACACCTTTTGGTAAGATATTCATCAATCAGCGTCAAGCGCGACAATTATTAAAGTTACTCGTTTTGCCAATTTGTACGACAATTCTACAATAGATGGGATATTAAAGCATATACATTGTGAGCAATTGCATCAATTTATGATAGACAATGGATGCTTGTTATCCTCAAATAGCTATGAGGTAAGACGCGGTGATTATTTTAATGATAATAATCGCATTGATTATTGTAAGTCTGTCAAAATTGGAAGAGATTTTGAAGACTTTAATACTAAATGGTATGAGAATACTGGCAAATTTCGTTATACCAAATTTTACACTTACGCAAGGAGGAGAAAGTTTTACTATAAAACAGAAAACGGAAAACCCAAAAGATATGAGGTAACAAGGAATGGCAGAAAGACTTATTTTCGGGTGCGCAGAAGGATTCCTTATAGCATTGAATTGCGAGAAGATAAAAATTTTTCCTTTATTGCGTATGCAAGGACGTATCGCAAAGGAAAATCGAAAACATATTCATCAAAGGAGGAAAAGCTTATAATATGGAATAACAATGGTAAAGTAGAAATAAAAAAGTTCTGACACCCTGGAGGAAATTAGCGCACAGAACGCCCATATCCATTCAGATAAGCAGAACTTTACTACAAAGTTACAAAAAATAATTCAACATGGCAAATTACAAACAAATAATTCCCTTCATTTTATCATGGGAGGGCGGTTTTTGCAACCGAAAGAACGACAGAGGAGGCGCGACAAACAAGGGCGTGACGATAAACACGTGGCGAGGGTATTGCGCTAAAAAGGGCAAGCCTGCAACGATTGAAACCTTAAAAGCGATGACTACCAGCGAATGGGAGGAAATTTTCAAAACTATGTACTGGGATGCGCTCAAATTGGATAATGTGACAGACCAGAATGTCGCTAACATCATGGTTGATTGGGCATGGGCAAGCGGCGTTGGCACGGCGGCGCGACAATTACAGAAGCTCGTAGGCGTGACGGCTGACGGCATCATCGGAAACAAGACGTTAGCTGCCGTCAACAGCACAAGCGGCCTGCCGTTGTTTGGACGTATCAAGCTGATGCGGTTGTTATTCGTCAAGAGTATTGTCAAGAACGACAAGAGCCAGCAGGAAAATCTTAGAGGCTGGGAGCGCAGAATTAATTCAATTATGTACGACAATCTTATTTTGAACAAATGATTAAGTGGTTTTACAAGCTATGCAGCAAGGTGGCAGGCTTTGCTGCCTCGCTTGGCATTGATGGTCTTACACATATTATCGTAATGACCATTATCTCCAAGATGGCACTTATCTTTCTGCCAGTATGGGTAATGGTGGCGGTTATGCTGCTTGTTGCCGTTTCCAAGGAATTGCTCGACAAATTCACAGGGCAGGGAACATCAGAGTGGAAGGATTTCTTTTGCGATGTTGCAGGCATTTTAATAGCGATGATATGAAAAAGGCATTGTTATTCTTTATTGTTCTTCTCTCTCTTGTTTCATGTTCGCGAAAGACAACGAGCGTTGAAAAAGAGTTCACGGATTCAGTTAGGATAGAGAGACGTGACACACTGATACAACGACAGATTCTTACGATTGCTGACACCGTGTATCTCTCCGATACCGTCTTTGTTTACGAGCTAAAAATGGTTACGGTTGATGCTGATGGGAAAGTTCTTCGCACCGATACGGAACGCGAAAAGAAAATCATTTCCAACCGAGACGCAAAGCACTATGTCAACGCCAAGCAGGAGGAGCGGCAAACGAGCGTGACGGACAAGGAAGAGACGAGAAAGGAGAAAGAAAACAAGACGGTGAAGGAGAAACCGCCGATTTTGCAGCGATTCAAAGACGGCCTCTTTCAGTTCGCCGCGGTGTTGCTGATGATAATTGGCGCGTGGTATTATTTCGTTTATTCCAAGAGGAGCAAAAAGCGAGGATAGTCCAAAAGATTATTCAACCTTTTAATTCCTCAAAAATGAAACAATTACAGATATTATTTGATAAAGCCGTTGAAGCTACAATGAACGCAAGCGGTTTATCTTTTGAAGAGTTCACGACAAGCAGAAGCGAACGAAGTGTGAATGCACGTGTGGTTTTCGTTGATTACCTGATTGAGAAGGGAATGAGTGAAGGCACTATCGCTGAGTTAAGTGGTATGAGCCAGCAGAGGGTGAACGCCTTGAAAAATTCACGCATCTACAGAATGAAAACACTTATGTGTCGTATGCTGAAAGAGAGTGTAAACAAGATTTTGACGTGAAGAGATGGGGCGTGCTTATTGGTACGCCCCATCTGTATTTTAAAGATATTGAAAGCATAACACGGCGTGTTATTATTTTCGTGAAAAATCATGATTTTATGGCCGACAAATTATTTTCAATGAGCGTTGTCAGCGGAAGACGTGTCAAACCCAACGTGGAATTTGATACCGTTGAGCGTTCAAAACTAAAGGGGAATCGCCGTGGGCTTGCCATCCTCTATCAAGTGCAGGACTACTGGAACAATATGGAGACCTTTCGCAAGGAGCGCGAACGGACAAGAAGGTATGTATATGGCGACCAGCTTGGAGACTACATTCAAGTGCAAGGAAGGCTCGGATGCACCACGAAGATGCGCGAGTCGGACTATATCCGTTCACAGGGCAACGAACCTTTACAGAACAACCACATGTGGAGCGTTATGCGCAGTATGCTCGGCGTATTTCGTTCACAAAACAAGGAGCCGTTTTGCTCTGCAAGAGACCGCGACGAGCAGGAGTTGAGCGAAACCATGAGTACTGTACTTCAATGCGTGATGCAGAAGAACAGGATGAATGAAGTAAAGGCGAGAAGCTTTGAAGAATTTCTCATCAGCGGATTTGTGGTACATCGTATGTCGTATGAGTGGCGCAGTGATAGTAATGATTGTTGGATTGACTACGTGAATCCAAATTATTTCTTCATTGATGACGGCGTGCGCGATTTCAGAGGATGGGATGTCAATTGCATCGGCGAGATACACGATGTCACCTTTGAGGAGTTGTGTTCTCAGTTTGCCAAGAGTAGTGATGACGCGCGATACCTAAAAGAGATATACAAGAGCGCAAGAACCCGTGAGCAGATAAGTTATTCTATGCGTCAGTTTGGCAACTTCGACCTTAAACGTCTTGACTTTCTCTTTGCCGAAGACACAAACAAGTGCAGGGTAATAGAAGTGTGGAGAAAAGAGCAGAAACCGAGATTTCGATGTCACGACCTCAATACTGGAGAATACTTCAAAGTTGACGAAGCAGACTATCAAGAACTTGTCGCGAACGTCAACGAACAACGCATCGCACAAGGTACATCCGTTGGCATGGCAGAAGACGACATACCGCTCATAGAGGCCGAGGCGTTTTTGGATTCCTATTGGTATTATTACTTCATTACTCCGCTTGGATATATTCTGGACGAAGGTGAGACTCCCTATGCTCATAAGAGTCATCCATACGTATTCAAGGCATACCCATTCATTGATGGCGTTATTAAAAGTTTTTTGGGTGGCTTTATAGACCAGCAGCGTTACGTGAACCGACTGATAACCCTGTTTGACTGGCTGATACGCGCCACGGCAAAGGGTGTGCTTATGATTCCAACCGATTGTCTCCCCGAAGGTGTTAGCATGAAGCGTTTCGCCAGCGAATGGCGTAAGTTTAATGGTGTTGTATTCTACAAGCCAGGAAAGAGCGGACGCATCCCCCAACAGGTGGTGAACAACTCAACCAACATTGGCATCAACGAATTACTTAGTCTGCAATTGAAGTTTTTTGAGAATGTGAGCGGCGTAACTGGAGCCATCCAAGGCAAGCAGGCCCAGTCTGGAACCAGCGGAACGCTTTACGCTCAGCAGACCAACAATGCAACCGTATCGTTGAGTGATGTTTTTGAAAGTTTCAACAACTTCATAATAGACGGAGCGTACAAGACGGTAAAGAATATACAGCAGTACTACGACAGCAAGCGCATTATCAATATAGCAGGAAGAAGGGGCGCACAAGTGGAGTACGACCCAGAAAAGATGCAGGACGTTGAGTATGACCTCAGCATTGAGGATAGTGCATCATCCCCTGTTTACCGTCAGCTCGCCAATGACTTCCTAATGGAGATTTGGCGGAGTGGTCAAATTTCTTTGGAACAGTTGCTTGAAAATGGTAACTTCCCGTTTGCCGACAGTCTCTTGCAGAGCATAAAGAGCCAGCAGGAACAAATCGCTAACGGGCAGCAACCGCAGGGATTACCGCCGCAGCTTCAACAGCAGATACAGCAAGGAACAAACATGCAGGCCGTTCAGCAAGGAGCGCAGGCCCTTTATGGCTAAAGAAATGCCCCGACAGCAAAGATGTTGTCGGGGCATTTCTTTAGCCAATGAAAAAACTAATAAATATTATGAAGAAAAATCTACTCTCCGCAAAGTTGTTTCAATTTCTGCTCAATGGAAAGTTTTGTTTCCGTGATAGCTACATCGTAAGTGATTGCCTGGTACTTCGGCATGTGGTATTGCAGCAGTTTTTCAACAATTATAAGACGCTCGCGCGGTTTTAGCTTCATAAAGTCCTCGTGCATGAGACCCGTGGAAGAGTAAGCATCAAGAAACTTTGCGATAGTCTCCCGACCCAATTGTGTAGCCTTATTCGGCGTACCTTTTTTTCTTCCACATTTTCTTACTGCCGTTGCCATTTCGCTTTATAAAGTTATAAATCGATAGCAAAGATACATGATTATATTTGCCTCATATATATATCTTTATAAAACAGACTACTATGGCAATTGGAACAGCTATTTCAGCAGGTGTCGGCGCAGCAAGCGCCATCTTCGGCGGCATCAAGAATGCGCGTGAAGCCCGTAAACAACGCCGTCTCCTCAAAGAGCAGGAAGCGGCAGAGAAGGCTTGGTATGACAGGGAGTACAATACCGACAATACACAGCGTGCCTCTGCACAGCGCCTTATCACGATGACACAAGACAGCATCCGCAAACGTAATCAGGCGGCAGGGCAGAGCGCCGTGATGGGTGGCACGGCGGCGGCAGCAGCGGCCGCACGCGAACAAAACAACAATGCCATCGCTCAGACCGCGAGCAATATCAACGCACAAGGCATGGCGCAACGTGACGCAATCGAACATCAGCATCTCGCCAACACGCAGAACTTCGCCAACAGACGGATACAGATGTCTCAGCAACAACAAGCTAATACCGCAGCCGCCATCCAAGGTGTCGGACAAGCCGCAGCAACGGCGGGGCTTGCTTTTGACGAGATGGCAGATGCTAAAAAGGATTTGAAACAGAAAACCGACGCAAAAGTATGAGTGCAATAAGTGACATCTTAGGAGTTAAACCAAAACAGGAGGAGCAACCTGTCACACCGCAGGCTGATCCTCAATATCCCGTGGACTGGCAGAATGGTCAGACCTCTTCTGGAGGACAAGCGTCTTCTGCCATCCAAGGTAACACCAGCCCAAACTATGGGCAGAGGCCAGCGGTTACAGAGGCATCATTGGCGAGCAATCCACCGCTTAACATTCCGCAGTCGCAGTTATATGAACCTCAGAATATGAAAACTGCCACGCAACTTTATGCGCAGAAATACGGAATACCGCAGGCAGCACAGCAGACAACGCCACAGGCGACCGCCACACCACCAACCAACATTGATGAGACGCCAGAGCAAGCCTACAATCGCGTTTTGAACGAGAAGGGCGAAGCACCCTCAGAAGCATATAAGGCGCAGGTCAACTCACTGACGGAATTAAACAACTATCTCAACGAGACATTAGACCGCCTTAAGCGCACCAAAGAGAAGGAAGAACGCGAGAACAAGCGAGCCAAACAGAGAGCTTTGTATTCAGCTATCAGTGACGGCATCCAAGCGCTTTCCAACCTTTATTTCACGACAAAGGGCGCACCTAACGCTTATAATCCCAATGCCTCTATGAGTAAGGCCAATTTAGCACGATGGGACAAGATGGTAGCGCAGCGCGAGAAGGATGCTGCAAAGTATATGGAGGTTCTTAAAGAGAAATACGGCCTTAACGCGCAATTCGTGCAGCAGGAACTTTCCGCAAAGACAGCACGAGAGAAACTTGCACAAGACGCCTTCAACCGCGTTATTGCCCAATCTGGGCTTAAAATCAAGGAACAAGATGCTGATACGCGCAAGAGAGCAGCGGAGGCAAAAGCCGAGAACGACAAACAGAGAGCAGAAGACCAAAGAAGACATAACGAGGGCATGCTCAATGTTGCCAAGCAACGTGCCGCGACAAGCGCTGCCGTCGGCGCGTCTACCATTGCGAGAAATCAGGCAGCAGCCGATAAGTATAGGAGCGAAACAAGTGCAGGCGGCACAGGTAAACCAGATAAGCAGGGGCGCATGAACCGATATATCTACGTTCCGAGAGGGACTGGGAATGCCGAGAGAGCCAAGGAGTTCACCGTTCATGTCGTCTATGCAACCGAAGCAGAAGCTAATGCGGCAGCAAAGAAGTACAAGGGCGCTTATGTTAACTCTACATCAGAGAGGAAGGGCCCTATGTTTGGGGCTGGAGAAACCACCAGAAAGGGAGGTTACAGATACATCCCTTCTGCCAAGCAGAATGGCAGCGCGGTCTATTATAACGATAAAGGGAAGCGTATAATGTTCGACAGAAGTAAGGGCAAATGGGTTAGCTATGGCGAACAAAATGCGACATATAAGCCATCTAAGGCATTTCAAGAACAATTTCAAAAATAAATGTGGAGAATATGGAAGATAAGAAACCAGTCAGCAGCGACAAGTGGACTGAGGCGTTATATGAGACACTGAAGCTGAATAATGCTTACGATAAGGATTACGATACGTTCTACAATGATTTCTATGCCCCAGGTATAAAGGGCTACACATACCGAAAGGACGTGTACAACGATATGACATCTCACGGTTTAGACCTTGGCGCGACCTACGAAGAATTTGCCTCAAAGATAGGTCTTCACGCCATAGACCCGCAGACGCAGCAAACGCCTATGGGTGCGGATTCTATTTCCAAGGATATGAAGCCCGTGGAAGTTGCGCCAACAAAAAAGCCAGAAGCGAAGAAGGAGGAAAAGCCAGAGGTGAGCACTGAGGCAGTTAGCGGAAATCAACACCCTATCGACACTCTTCAAGATTTCAATCCGAATGTAAGTCGCATGAGGAATGCAGGAACGGACTATTTCCTACAGGCCGCAGAAGAAATATCGAACAACGCTTACTCATACGGATACCAGCCAAAATCCCTTGAAGAACTCGCAAATCAGGCAGCAAAAGACCTAAAGAAGAAGGCTTATCAGAAGCCAAAAGAGGATTCTTATGTACGCTTGAATCAGACAGCACGATATATCCCTATACGCTCATTGCCAAAGGATGCGGACTTGGATTCAGTATTTGAGGCGGCACTTACTTTTGAGAATCAAGTATGCGGCGGTGCAAAGGAATACACTTTTGCATCGCTTGGTGGCGATATTCAGGAGAGGTATGAAAAGTGGAAGGCTCTTAAGGGGCTTGGTAGTAGTTATACACAGGAGACAGCGAGCATGTCTCCTAATGCGGTCTATCTTCAAGCGATAAATCTTCAAGCATTAGGCAAGGAGAGACCTGCATGGATTTCTGAATTAAGATGGAATGAAGCATTAAATTACGATAAGAATAAATTAAACAAGATAACCGCTGAATTAGAGCAGGAAGACCAAAAGAGAAGACTGAAACGCTCCGATGGTGCATACCCCGACGATGTGTCGTTGAATGGAATGTACCATGCCAATTATACAGCCTTAATGGCAAGCGACATTTATAATAATGGCACGAATAAGACGATTTTTGTATTATTTCAAGACGGACGTATTAGACCGCTTCAAGCACCAGACCCAAGCATTTTAAGGGGAGGAGTAGAAGCGCAGCGCGAGCTATTCAGACGGCAATACGAAAAGATGACCTTCGGCGAAGAAGGAAAGGAAGACTATACAGACCCCTACGAGAAAAACAGAGTGGTCGGCAACTTCCTTCAAAACGGGGAAGTCTGCCATATTATCTATTTCCCGTACATGATTGAGCAGCGCAGATGGGATGATGCGCAGGAACTTATTAAAATAGGTTTAGGAGGAAAATTCAACGAAAAGGGGGTGTTGTTAAACCCTGATGACAGATTGCAAATAGTGCCTGTTGTCGTTAAGAATGGAGAAAGCGAAGAGGATGCCATAGCAAAAGCCAAGGTGGAGTTGGATAACGAAATCTCCAAAAAACTTCCATACAAGGAGACGTATTTGCAACAGCAGATTGCGCAGGCCAGAGAAGCGCTAAAGAAAGAGCAGGAGCGGCTTAAGCAATTTGGAAAGCATGATGCTGTCAAGGGGTCTTACCTTCCACCAATGTTTAATTCAAAATATTTCGACGACCTCTTAGAATCTTCTACTGAAGAAGGCGTAAAACGTAGCGATGAAGTTGCGCTCGCAAGGGGAAATATAAGAATATTAGAAGAATCCATTAAGAAATATACACAGGCGTTAGAAGCCTTACGCACAGGAGATAAGGTAGGAGCCTGGGGTGGTTTTCTTGAAGGTATCTCCGATTTGGATAACTGGACTTTCGGTCTTTATAATTTGCGTGAAAACCTTGTTGCAGTGAAAGCGCACGAAGGGAAAATGGGTCAGGAAGCCAAAGACCGCTTAGGGCTTGCACGTTCGCTCAGTCAAGAGTCAATGTCGGCATTTCATAGACACGGGGAAGGCCGTCTTTATGGCCCAGCATTCGGTGCTGGATATTCGTTCCCCTTCACCATTGGTGCGATAGCGACCTATGGCGCAGGAAATGTTGCCGCAAGAGGTATTATCAGGGGCGGAAGCAGATTGGCCGCGAAATACGGCACGAACTGGCTCTTTGATACCACCATCCGAGCAACAACGCGACTGGCAGCTATCAATGCCGCTGGTGTGATTGATAGCTCATTTCAGATGCCGCGCATCATCTCTGATGCTGCAATTGAGAAGATGGGCTTGATGAATTACACGTTTGATGAAAACCAACGTATTGTCGTAACGGGCACACAGCAGGAAAAGAGCTGGGGGCACTCCTTGTTACACTCAGGATTAAACATGCTCGTACAAAACGCCTCAGAGCGTGTTGGTACTTACGTATTGGAGCCTGTGGCCAAGGCTTTTGGCATCGGGAAGATTAGCCTCCGCAGTTTTGGCGAAGCCTTTCCGTATAACAAGACAATCCACATGATACAAAACGGCGCATTTGCCAAGGCTATGTCAAAGGTGTATGGCACATTTGAAAAAGGTGGCTATGATGGATTTGTAAATGAGGTATTGGAAGAATATATCGCCAATCCGATGACAGCTACCTTCGATGAAAATTATACCTTTGCCGATATTTTCGATAGCAGACAAAATCTTGACACGGCATTGAGTGTTTGGGCTTCCTCAATCCTTATGCTTGGTCTCTCCTCTACTGCAAGTTCTGTCAAGTATTACAGAACGCTCCGCTCTGTCAATAACGCTTATGATAAAGCAGAAGCCAACGCAAGACGTTTATTTGGCAACGAGAACTGGGACAAGATTCAAAACACAATCCTCAGACTGGAGGGTGAGCCATTGGTGAACGCTATATATGCAGGCGTATGCCAGAATAAATCTCTCTCAGACGAACAAAAGAAGGCGTTCCTTAATTACGTGAGAGCACAGAAGGCACAAGCTGTATTCAATAATGCCGTTAGCGAAAAGTATTCCTTCTCACTCACGGGCGAGGAGTTGGAAGAAATGAACGCTATGACCGTTCGCGCCTACGCAGAAGGTCGCAACATGCAGACACCACAGGAGTATGCACAGGCACAACAGGCATTTGCTGACACGCGAGAAATGGCTATGTCTGCACTTGGCGTTACTGATGATATAGACGCATACCTCGATACACTGGGCGAGACCCCTGCCGAGCAGTTGAAAAAAGGTGTGGAAGCTGCAAAGGAAAAGGGGCTTGACGAGAAGGCCGCAAACGCTGCACTGTCGGCCTACCTGAATGCCCGTGAGCAGCAGAAGGGCGCGATGGATGGCATCACCTCTGACGAAAGCATACGCAGACAGCATGCAGACAACGTAATCAGACAGATAACCTTTGAGAACGAAGCAGACAGCGAAGGAGGCTCTGGAAAGGTTATTCTGGTAAACGTGAAAGGAAGGGAGAAGCCAGTGTTCCTTATTCGTGGAAGATACGAAAACGGAAGCATTACAGGTGAAACGGTTGTTGTCAGTGAAGGTAATGGTGTTATTGAAATGATTCCTGCATCCGAAGTGGAAGGTATTGTTGAAGAATCCGATGCTATGACCGAGCGTCAACGGAAGTACGATAAGATTGATGCTGAAAATAAGGAACAGCAGAGACTTATCAATCTAAACATGGACACTCCGCTGGCAGGTCAAGGCGGTATTCTGATGGACGAAGAGGGACATAGACGGCAAGTTGGTATTAAATGTGTTTTCAATGACGAACAAGGGAATCCTGCAAGCGTCTTAGTCGTTGACCAAAACAACAATGACTATCTTATCCCTATTGATGTATTCCGAGAGCAACGCGGCCGCGGATGTAAGTTTGAGGCTATTGAGCCGTATTTGGATGAGACAGACGAAGAATACCATGCGGCAGAAGGGCCGATGAATGAGGAGTACAACTTGGCCAACAAGGAGCAAGAGGGCGTATCGGAAGAAGACGCACAGGGAGCGGCAGAGGGTGTCACACCTCAGTCAGCTACGGATGCTACTGAGAAGCCAACGAAGCCAGAAGTCAAATACGATTACCATGTCAAGATGAAAGATGGCAGCGGAAACGCCGTCAGTGGACGTGTCACTAATCTAACAGCGGACGGCGTGGAGATTGAGTTTGACGCTCCATATAATGGAAAAATGGTAGACCGCATCCCTCTTGCGGACTTCGATAATGGTGTTTCTGAGATTGCTGATGCAAACGGAAATGTGCTTTGGAATGAAACAGAGGCGGTGGGCGACACGGAAGTCGCGCCACAGGTGGATGCTACACCTACGCAGGTAGGGCAGGAAGACGCAGAAAAATCTGCTATTGCCCAAGCAGAGCAGGAGCATAAGCCTACGGCCTTGGAGCGCATTCCACGTAGTGAAAATGGCGAACCTCTATTTGAGCAGGCGGAAAATCCAGAAGTAGCATGGGATGCTCTTGTAGAATTTAGTGATGGCAATGCAGCTACAGCCAAAGAGATTGCCGATGCAATGACCGAGGAGAAACGCAAAGCATTGGAGAAAGCGCAGAAACTCAAACTGAAAGGCAAGACACCAGCGGAGATGCTTGCGTCAAAGCAGGCTAATGCCGCTGAACTTGCCAAAGCTGAGAGCGAATACAACCATTGGCAACGAATGGCAAATGTAGAACAGAACCGTCAGAATGCAATCCGTGCCCAGCAGGAAGCCGAGGCACACCAACGTGCTACCGAACGCGCAGAAGCAGAAAAGGCGGAACGAGAAGCTCGTGAAGAGGCAGAACGCCGTGAGCGTGAAGCATTGGAGGGCATTCCCGAATGGCACATGGATACGCCAGAAAACGCAAGAAAGCGTGGCGCACGCCGCTATGGCGGTCAGATATTCACCCGTCAAGAGCCTGTGAATGGTGTCGTGGGCAAGGAGGTGGAAGTGAAATTTTCACAGAAAGACCTCCCCAAAGGGCATGTTGTCGTTATGGAAGCCGAGCAGTTGCAGCCCTCACATATCCAGGGAAAGCGCAACCCGATGTTCTTCATCGAGGAAGCGCAGCCCAAGAACCGCGCAGAAGATGTCTCACAGACCGCAGCAAGAAATATTGCTGAAAATATCCGTCCGCAGGAAATCACAAGCAGTACAACCGCATACACAGGAGCACCAACCATCAATACTCGTGGTGAGGTTATTCAAGGCAACAACCGCTCTGACGCACTCCGTTACCTTTGGCAGAACAATTTGCCAGAGCAACAGCAGGCATATAAGCAATACTTGCTTGACCAAGCGGAACAATTAGGACTTGATTCAAATGCAATCAACGCCATGCAGCACCCTGTACTTGTCAATCAACTTGACGTGGACGATGCCGAGGCTATCCGCTTAGGGCAAATGACCGCACAGGACACTGAGAGCGGTGGTGTAGAGCGCATCAAGCCAAAGAACGTAGCACAGAAACTTGGTGACAATATGCGCACGTTTGCCAATCGCTTGCTCAGTAGCAGCGATAATGATGCCACCTTCGGTCAGCTTGTAGACCGAAATGGTGAGGATGTGCTGAATTGGATGAACCAAATTGGCGCAATCAGCAACACTCAGTATCAATCGGCATTCGACAGTAAAGGCAAACTAACACCAGAAGCCAAGAACGACTTGCAGAAAGTCCTGTATCAAGCCGTGTTCAAGGGAGGCTCGCAGCAATTGGAAGAAATGTTTGACCGTCTACCAGCCAAGGCTCAGCGTGCAATCCTCTCAACTGCATTCCGTGACATGGACTCACCATTTGCAGGAAAGATGTTGCCAGAGATACAATCGTCTATCATCGCTTACAATGCGCTGATGCAGGACGAAGGCTTCGCTTCTGCAAAGAACATGGAGGAAGTTTTGAGGGCTATTGAAACATTCAAGCATCAAACTGCACTTGATGATAGGTTTGAGCAGTACATGCCAGCGGATAATTTCAGTAACTTTGCACTGCATCTTGCTGGCTTGTACAAGGCAAGCGATATGTCGCAGACGACCATTGCGTCTTACTTCAACGAGATGTACGACCTTGCACAAGGGAAGAAAGCCGCCACTCTGTTTGAGGAGGCAGACACAACCGAGTATCCTCTTGCCGAGGTCATTAAAAAAGTTTTAGGAATTAATTATAAACCAGCAAAGAATGGAAACAACAATGTCGCAAATGGAGGTGCTAATGTGGCTCTCCGTAATCAAGAAGGCCAAGGAAGGCAACCCCGAAGCAATAAACCATCTGCAAGCGGAGAACAAAATCAGACAAGAACAGAATCGTCCGAGCGTGGAGGAGGAACTAAAAGAAATGGCGGAAACAATCGAAATGACGGAGAACGCCAAGACAATTTACAGAAAATCGTAGAAATTGATGGTGCTGAGCGTACAGAAATGGAGGCTCGCATCGTCGATTGGCTTTCAGAAGAGAATTTATCACGCGCTTCGGGAAAAACAAGAGAAGAAATATTTGAAGAGTTCGGTAATGAACTCGAACCTATTGCATATATTCCAACTCGGTTTATTTCATTAGTAAGCGCAACTCTCAAAGACCAAAGGATATACTGTGGAAAGGGTTATTTCATTGACCATGCTCTAAGAAATCATGGTGGAGCAGGGACACGGATTTCTTCAGAAGATGTAGATGTTAGCAAGTACTTGAACATTCAGAATGTTCTTGATAACCCAGATGCAATAAAGGAAACGATGTCTGATGGGAAAAGGACTGTGGTCTTCATTAAGAAGATTGGACGTTTCTTCGCTGAATTGACACAAGTAGAAGAGGATGGTAAAATTGTTCTCCACAAATCCTTGTTCAATCAAAAGAAAGAGCCGTATGCCAAATTAAATGACATACGGCAAGAAGATACATCGTCGGAGGGCGGCACTTCCTCCATCAGTCATGCAGAAAATTCTGCACCCGCAATAAGCCTTCAATCTCGTGGCGATGTTGTTTCATCTGAAAAAGATGAACATATTGACATGTCACCTACTTCTGCTGACAAAGTTACAGAATCCTCCCCATCCCCCCAAGAAAACGGACCAAAAAATTCCACCCAATCAGCCATTGAATCCGCGTCAGCCGAAGTAGAAACCTCTCCCACCGAAGCCCAGAAGAAGGCAGGTAACTACAAAATGGGCCACGTGAAGGTTGGCGCGTTTGACGTTACCATCGAAAACCCAAAGGGAAGCGAGCGCAGCGGTACGGATGCCAACGGCAAGAAGTGGAGCGTGAAGATGAAAAATACCTACGGCTATATCCGTGGCACGGAGGGCGTGGACGGCGACCATATAGACGTGTTCCTTGCAGAAGATATGGATAAGTGGGACGGCAAATATGTGTTTGTGGTTGACCAGTACAACCCCGACGGCACGTTTGACGAACACAAGGTGATGCTTGGCTTCAACAGTATGGAAAAGGCACGGAGCGCCTATCTTTCCAACTATGAAAAGGGTTGGGAGAATGGGCGCAGAATTGTCGTGGCCAGAATCAAGACGGACGATTTTCAGAAGTGGGTGGATAGCAGTCACAGGAAGACCAAGCCGTTTGCGCATTACGTGATAGCAGAAGCGGCAGATGTTTCCGACAACGAAAAGAAGCCTTCTGCATCTAAGAAAGGAAAGCCCCACGTTTCCAAAGAGAATGAGGTAAAGCGCACCGTCGAACATTTCCCGATGGAGACCACAGAGGAAGCCGCTGCCTTTGATAAGCGCGTTCCCGAAATGAAGGATTCGGAATTGCTTGCGTATATGCAAGAGGACGGCAAGGGTGATATAAACAGCGCTTACCACATGAATATCTATGATGAATATGATTATCGGCATACTGACGAACAAACGGAGGCATACAATACCTATATTCAGCAACTGCATGATAGCAATACCACGCTGGAGCAGGCAGAAGAAATGCTTGGCAATATCTTGGGCGATGTTGAACGATTTGCTACGGACGAACGCTCTCAATTGATTGGCCAGTCTGATGCACTTCAAGATTATATTACGGAATTGGAGCGGCAGAAGGAAGATGAAAGAGCCGAGGCTGAAAATAGCGCTGAGAATACTGATGCAAATCATGTAGGAGCGGCAGATGTTGCAGAAAATAAATCAGCGGAGCCAGTCGAAGCAGATAAGTCAAAGCAGTATGGCGAATATAAAGAAGTTTATGATAACTTTGTCAGTGATGTAGAAAATCGCGGAATGATACCTGATTTAAGAGCTATAAAGAACAAAATCAGAGATACCAAACGCAGACTTACTGTTCTGAAAAACGGTGCGGCTACATCCATTCAGAGTGACGAAGACTTAAAACGCTTTGAGACGGCAGAGAAAAAGCTAACAGATTTGCTGCATGTCTACGAAGCTATGCGCGACTACACAGAGGCCAGAATAAAGAAAGCAGAGGCGGCAGCGCAACGTAAACCTTGGAGCGAGAAGAACGCACAAGAACGCATGGATGAAGCGAGCAAGAATCCTCTGACGGAAGAAGAAATACAAAACGCCCCAACCGATGAAGTAAACAAGGCAAACGCCTTGGATTATCTAAGCGGAAATCATGGGCTTATACAAAGTATATCCTATTTAAAAGTTTACGAAGATGTTAGGAATCCCAATGGAAGTGCTGCATCAGATAGCGGCACAAAAGACAAAACACAGCTGGCTGGCAGAAGTAATTCAGCAAGTGAAGGACGAGACACAGGAGGAAAATCTGGAGGAACAGCTGGCAGAGTGGATAATGGAGGAAGCAGAGAAAATGTTTCCGAACAATCCGATGGTGGAAAGAGTGGTGAGAGAAGCACTCGTGATAACGCTGGAGAGGGAAGCAATACAGGCATTTCTACAGAAGAACAACCAGTGGGCAGACGTGATGCCAACAGTGGAAAGCCCAGAAGAGGGGGCACGAGTGGGCGCACGCGAAGCGATGGCGGACGAAGCGGACGAGGAGAAAGCGGCAATCCTGCTACGGAAAATGGAACACGGAGAGCTGCATCCGAATCTGTAAAAGAGGAGAGCGCAGACGACTTCCTTAACCAGGCATTAGGTGAGTTTAAGGATGTCTTGGATGATTTTATCAAGGCAGGACGCGGAGAACTCAGCATCAGCCTTGTTGGCCTCAATTCAAAACAAATGGAGATATTGCCCCGCTTGATACAAGTAGGGGCTAAGGTGGGCTATGCCTATATACGAAAAGGCGTGCATGGTTTTACCGAATTGGCAAACCACGTAAAGGAAGCCATAGGAAAATACCTCCGCGATGCCAATCTTTCAGATGATGAGATAGATGCCTTCATTAAGGAAATGTGGAAATCCAAGATACCGTTTGACGGTCAGATACATACACTTGAAGAATGGGCTTCTATCTATAGCAAGAAGGATTTGCGCAATAAGATAAGAACTACAATTGAAGAAAAGCGCGAGGCACAGAGACAGGCTGAAAGTATATCAGTTAAGACGGGTGACATAAACAACATCCGCGAAACCCTGCCCTTCCTGCTTCCTCAGCAGCAAGAAGATGTACTGAGAGCCGAAACGCAGTTCTTTGACGAAACCCATCAGGATAGAGAGCACGCCAACGGTAAGGGTTACATGTTTACCAATGGCACGGGAACAGGAAAAACCTATACTGGTCTCGGTATTGTCAAGCGCTTTGTCAAGCAGGGAAAGAAACGCATTTTAATCCTCACGCCGTCACAACCCAAAGTGCGCGACTGGATTAATGACGGAAAGAATCTCGGCCTTGAAATAAAAAGTCTTGACGATTGGGCAAAGGAACGCGGAACTACTGCCACGACAGAGGCAGGAGAAGGCACTATCATTACTACTTACGCCAATTTTAGGCAGAATGAAGAACTTCTAAACGGCACGTTCGACCTCATCGTATATGATGAAAGCCATCGCCTGATGGAAAACAAGAATGCTGCAAACACCATAGGGACAGACCAGCATCACATGATAGCCAATCGGGATATTTCGCAGGCCACCGTGAGACTTCGGAAGATTAATCCGATTTACCAGGAACTCAATAAGGTACACGAAGAGTTTATGGCAAAACGCGAAAATCTCGTCAAGAAATTTGAAAAGGAAGATCCGTTAGTGTCGGAGGGCTTGCTCGCCAGCCAAGGACTTATCCCATACTCCTCCAATGTAGACAACTGGAACGAAAAGGACGCTGAACGCTTCCCCGAATTTGCAAAACTTCGTAAGCGTTATTTGGAACTCAGGGAGATTATTGTTAAGGAGGTTGACCCACAGATAGAAGAGCAGGCCAAAAAGGATGCTGCACACACAAAGGTTGTATTCCTCAGCGCCACCCCTTTCAATACCCGTGAAAACATTGATTACGCACAGGGGTATATATTCTCTTACCCAGACAAGGAGCAGGCGAGAGGGTATAGTGTTGCGTCTCCTCAGACCATCTTCTTTGAAGAACATTTCGGTGCGGCATATAAGTGGCGCTATGGACGTTTGGAGCATTCAGAAAGAAATGCGGAAGCCATAGCCCAGCAAGAACGCGAGTTTAGTGATTGGCTACAACACACCCTATGCACCATGAGCGGAAGAATCATTGATTCTGAATATGATTATTCGCGCGATTTTCCTGTTGTCTCTGTAGAGCATGCCGAAGAAATTAACAACGCTGCCGAGGAGATTCTAAGGGATAAATATTTCAATATGGCCTACCATAAGGTGTTCGGTAATTACAATTACGCGGGAGCTTTGTTTGAAACGCTTAAGGTGGCAACGCTTATTCCACGCATCAAACAACATCTTGAAGCAGGAAGAAAGGTCGTGATATTCCACCGTCGCGTAGAAAGCAAGACACCTCTTATTCCGCCTTTCGCCGCCATGCTCTCAGCCTGCCACGCCATTATTGATGAAATGAAAATGAAGAACAAGCCGAAAGAGGAGATTAATGCAGCTCGCCATCGTCTTGAAGAACTCAAGGAAAAGTGGCGCGGCCTCTTGAAGTGGGAATCAATGCTTGATTACAGTATGCCGAGAGAGCAGATTGCAAAGGCTTTCGGCGTAGACAACGTGCTTTATTTCTCTGGTCAGGAATCCACCAAGGTAAAGAACCAAGCCGTTGATAGTTTTAATAACGACGAGAGCGGTAAGAATATTATCGTTATTCAGGAGGCGAGCGGCAAGGAAGGCATCTCCCTTCACGATACGACAGGAAAACATCAGCGTGTTTTGATTACCCTTGCTCTTCCGCAAAGCCCGATTACCGCTTTGCAGATTGAGGGACGTATCTATCGCATCGGCAACCGCAGTAATGCCATATTTGAATACCCCTTGCTTGGCTTGAACTCCGAAATAATACTCTTCGGGCAGAAATTCAACGGCCAGATTGGAACAACGGAAAATCTTGCGCTTGGTTCACAGGCTCGCAATCTTCGTGAAAGCTTTGCTCGCAGTGTAGAGGAGAGCGGAAAGGATGTGCCTATTGAAGAACAAGGCTTTGGCGGAAAAGAGGCAGACGCAGCAGAAAGAGACGAGACCTCGCCGTTTGACCGCGCCGTGCTTGACTATTACGGCAATCAGAGACTGAAAGGGAAAAGAGACAGCCGCGAGGGAATTGACTATTATCCGACCCCAGAACCGCTTGGTTTTAAAATGGTGGAATGGGGAAATCTCAACGACGGGGAAACAGCACTTGAACCAAGCGCAGGGCATGGAGCTATTGCCCGCTACGTGCCGTCTGCAAATCCGTTGACCGCGATAGAACCATCACAAAACCTCTTTGCTAAGCTGCAATTAAAGGCAGGAGGTAGCGGACGCAAATTCGTCAACACTATATTTGAAGGCTACAATGTTGTAAACAAACATGATGTTATATTTATGAATCCTCCTTTTGGGACGGGTGGACGTTTGGCCGTTGACCATGTGGCTAAGGCTTTCACGCACCTTACAGAAGGAGGCCGCATTGTGGCCATTATCCCGAGAGGTTCAACAGACAAGAAATTTGATAAGTGGATTGACGAACAGGAAAATGCCGTTGTCACAGGTGAAATCATGCTGCCAGATATTACCTTCCAACAGGCAGGCACATCCGTTATGGCTCGCGTTTTGGTCATTGATAAGGTAACAAATCAAAGTCTTCGCAGTGAAGCAGAAAGCAAATATCGCAGAATAGACCTCAGTCGTAGAAAATACGACAAGATAGAAGATTTCTTTGAGGATATTCGCGATATTCAGATGCCAAGCCGAACCATTGACGAAAAGGCGCGTATGCTGAAACGTGCCGCACCCGCTTTGCGCGATATAAAGGAATTGAAAGGCGTGGTGGACGTACAAGCCCAAGAGGATGGTATAGACATCAGAACAAAAGGCAGCGCAATGGGCTTTTATCTTGACCTTACTGTTAGCGACTTTAGTTTGCAGCAGCAATTGCGAACCAAATATCAGAGGTATGCGCAAGAAATTGAATGGAACGAACACCGTCATAACGAAAAGGCTGTAGAGATTTACAAAGCCTACAACGATTTGGTGTGTCGTTTGCTTGGAAAGACGGCAGAGGAAGTTGAATCTGACATAACCAGGGAGAAAATGGGATTAGAACAGCCTCATGAAGAACA
>OIZO01000079.1_pt1 | contig 75137 bp, 75 predicted proteins | sample 1588551 | NCBI WGS metagenome assembly OIZO01 (sample SAMN03283271) | human gut metagenome | biome: human-associated habitat; material: feces | host: Homo sapiens | place: Peru | collected 2012
TAGTATACAGGTAAATCCACGTTGTTACAAATGTGGGGTCACTTCATATTATCTAAAAATTGGAAGTAGACAAAATATTCATTTCTATTATATATATATATTCTGCTATAAAGTGCTTAAATTGACAAGTGCAATTGTGTTGCTTTCGGGAAACAAATGATTTACATAGCTGAAAAAAACAAAAAATATATATGAATTTTGCGCAGATTTCAGTCCTTGGTCAAGATTTGGCGCAAAATAAAGCAAGTCTTCAGGAAATTTTAAAGCTCGGTGATGAGCAACTGACAGCTTTCACTGCTGATTTTGAAGCAAGACTGCCGAAATATCTGCGTAATGCACTCCATCCAGAGACTGTAGCGGCATTTAGTTGAATATCGGATTATCTTCGATTGACACAGACTCTTAAAGAGTATATGATTTATGGAAATAATATGGAAATCATAAGAGGCAGGAATAAACAACATGAACTACACATACATAGTAGAATGTAGTGACGGTACACTATATACTGGGTGGACCAACAATTTAGAGAAGCGTCTGGAAGCCCACAATGCAGGGAAAGGCGCCAAGTATACGAAGACGCGCAGACCGGTAAAATTGGTCTATCAGGAGCAATTTGAAACAAAGGAAGAAGCAATGAGCCGGGAATATCATATCAAGCAGCTCAGCCGAAAAGAAAAAATGAAGTTAATGAAAGAGAAAATTGACTTTTGAAATAGTTTTTAGTAAAATATAAAAATGTTATTTCACTCCTTGCACAGATGAGAAAGCAAGGAGTGTTTTTTGAGAGAAGGAGAGACGATGGAAGGTATTAAATTTGAAGATATGGGGCTTTCAAGTGAGATTTTGAAAGCGGTAAAATATATGGGCTTTGAAGAAGCTTCGCCAATTCAGTCCAAAGCAATTCCACTGATTCAGGAGGGACACGATGTAATCGGCCAGGCGCAGACTGGAACGGGAAAAACAGCAGCGTTCGGTATTCCGCTTCTGGAGAAGATTGACCCGAAAAGCAAAAAGCTTCAGGCAATCATCTTGTGTCCGACAAGAGAGCTTGCAATTCAGGTTGCGGATGAGATTCGTAATCTTGCAAAATATATGCATGGCATTAAATTAGTTCCTATTTACGGTGGACAGGAGATTGTAAAGCAGATTCGTTCTCTGAAAAGTGGTACACAGATTGTCATCGGTACACCGGGGCGTGTCATGGACCATATGAGAAGAAAAACAATCAAGATGGACCACATTCACACGGTGGTGCTTGATGAGGCAGATGAAATGCTGAACATGGGATTCCGTGAGGATATTGAATTTATTCTGAACAGTGTTCCAGAGGAAAGACAGACGGTATTATTTTCCGCAACAATGCCAAAGCCGATTATGGAAATCACAAAGCAGTTCCAGAAAGATGCACAGCTTGTCAAGGTAACAAAGAAGGAACTGACTGTTCCAAATATTGAGCAGTATTATTATGAAGTAAAAGAAAAAAATAAGGAAGAAGTACTTGCACGTCTGTTAGATATTTATGCACCAAAGCTTTCCGTGGTGTTCTGTAACACTAAGAAGCAGGTAGACCTTTTGGTACAGGCACTTCTCGGCAGAGGCTATTTTGCAGCAGCCCTTCATGGGGATTTGAAGCAGGAGCAGCGTGATCGGGTTATGCAGGGATTCCGTTCTGGAAAGACGGATATTCTGGTTGCGACAGATGTAGCTGCAAGAGGAATTGATGTTGATGAAGTCGAGGCAGTATTCAACTACGACCTTCCGCAGGATGATGAATATTATGTACATCGTATTGGTAGAACCGGTCGTGCAGGACGAGAAGGAAGAGCTTTTTCGTTTGTGACTGGTAAAGAGGTTTACAAACTGAAAGAAATCCAGAGATATTGTAAGACCAAAATTTATTTACAAAAGGTTCCATCTTTAAATGATGTTGTAAATACAAAGATGGAAAAAATGCTGGATGAGATTGAATACATGATTGAAAATGAAGATTTAACATCCATGATTAATGCAGTAGAATCAAGACTGAATGAATCAGATTATACTGCAATGGATATGGCAGCAGCATTTTTGAAAATGTGTTCCGGACAGAATGATACGGCAGAAAAAGAAGAGGAATTTGATTTTGGGGATACCGGAGCAGGGGAATCTGGTATGGTTCGTCTTTTCATCAATATTGGAAAGAAGCAGAAAGCAAGACCGGGAGATATTCTTGGTGCCATTGCCGGAGAAACCGGATTGAACGGCAAAGTGGTAGGAACCATTGATATGTATGACAAATATACATTTGTAGAAGTTCCGAGAGAATATGCGGCAGATGTGCTGAAAGCAATGAAGAATGTAAAAATCAAAGGAAAGACAGTTGCAGTAGAACCTGCAAACAGAAAGTAAGATAAAATTCTATAACGAGTTCTATAACGAAAAAGGGTGTGACTTTTGTAAGCCACACCCTTTTTTCATTATGATTAAGAAGTTTCTATATGAAATAGGAAATACAACAGACAAATTCCCTATTTTGATAATGTCGAGTTTTAAAATATTTTAAAAATATTAAAGAAATTAAGCAGTTTCGTTTGCACTGTTTTTCTTCTTTAATAAAATATCTTTTCTTGAAATTCCTGGTTCTGTCATATGTACCGGGTCAAGAATACTGTCCAGTTCATCGGCCGTCATCAGATTTTCCTGAAGAATCAGATTACGGACTGGTTGTCCGGTTGCCAGTGCTTTTTTGGCGATTTCAGCAGATTTCTTATAGCCTACATGAGGACAGATTGCGGTAACAATACCGACACTGTTTTCCACAAGACTACGGCATCTTTCTTCATTTGCCGTAATTCCAGCTACACAGTTGTCAATGAAAGTCTGTACTGCGTAAGCAAGTGTATCGATGGACTGGAACATACAATAGAAAATAATCGGTTCAAATGCATTTAATTCCAACTGTCCACCTTCAGCGGCCATAGTAATGGTCACGTCATTTCCGATGATATTGAAAGCAACCTGATTTACGACTTCAGGAATGACTGGATTTACCTTTCCCGGCATAATAGAAGAACCGTTCTGTCTTGCAGGAAGATTGATTTCTCCAAATCCGGCTCTTGGACCGGAAGACATGAGACGTAAGTCATTTGCAATCTTGGAAAGTGTCACTGCACAAGCCTTTACCGCACCGGAGACAGCAACAAAGGAGTCAAGGTTCTGCGTAGAATCAATCAAATCGAATGCCTGAACCAGTTCCATATCTGCTACTTCAGAAAGATTTGGAACGATACGTTTTAGATAGGTTTCGTCGGCATTAATACCAGTACCTACAGCAGTTCCGCCCATATTTACCGTATGCATTTCATTCATGGCAGTGTCCATACGACGGATATCACGCATAATTGCTACGGAATAAGCACGAAATTCCTGACCGAGACGGATTGGAACCGCATCCTGCATCTGAGTTCTTCCCATCTTGATTACATGGTCAAATTCTTCGGCTTTTTTTACCAGAGTATCATGGAGACGAAGCAGCTCGCTCTTTAAATTCTTCAGCAGACGAAGAGAAGTAATCTTTCCGGCTGTCGGAATAACATCATTGGTGGACTGACCGTAGTTTACATGGTCATTTGGATGGACAATATCATAATCGCCTTTTTCACCACCAAGAATCTCAATGGCTCTGTTGGCGATGACTTCATTGGCATTCATGTTAAGGGAAGTACCCGCACCGCCCTGAATCGGGTCCACGATAAAATCACCATGGAACTTGCCGGCAATAATCTCGTCACATGCCTGAACAATCGCATTTGCAATCTTCTTGTCCAACAGACCTACCTCGCAGTTAGTGATGGCGCATGCTTTCTTAATATAAGCCAGGCTGTTGATGATTTCTGGGTGCATATTCAGTCCGGTAATATGAAAGTTTTCCGCAGCTCTTAATGACTGGACTCCGTAATACACGTCCTCTGGAACATCCTTGGTTCCGATGGAGTCAGCCTCTATACGATAATCATTTTTCTTTTCTACGCACATGTTATTTATCTCCCTTACGATAACAAAATTTAAACACTGAGTTTATTATAGAAAGGATATGTGATATAATCAAATACATATATTATTATAAATACTATAACTTAAATACTATAATGTTGATTCCACGATATGCGAATAGAGGGCCAGAATGTGAGAGTGCGTAGCACGTAACAATCTGTAAGCATTATAGTTACATTTCAGCTACGGGGGAACAAAGATGTTTCAGGGAATGGAGTATGTTTATGCCGTTTATCAGGCGAAAAGTTTTTCAAAGGCAGCAAAAGAATTGTTTATTTCGCAGCCTTCTTTAAGTGCTTCGGTAAAGCGTATTGAAAATAAAGTTGGTTATCCCATTTTTGACCGGAGTACGAAACCACTTCAACTTACAGAATATGGGGAACATTATATTCATGCGGTGGAGCAGATAATGTCTGTAAAAAATGAATTTGTAAACTGTATTAATGACCTTGGCGAACTAAAAACGGGAAGTCTGACTATTGGTGGCAGCAGTTTGTTTGCCTCTTTGATTCTTCCACCGATTTTATCTGAATTTGGGAAAAAATTTCCCATGATAAAGGTTGAACTGATTGAGGAAACTACGGTAAAATTGAATCAGTTTCTTCGAAACGGAACCATTGATATGGTGCTGGACAACTGTATTTTGGATGATGAAACATTTGACTGGCGGCCACTTCGGGAGGAACATCTGATGTTGGCAGTACCGGAGCTGTTTGCCATTAATGAGAAGCTAAAGGCATATCAGGTTTCACCGGAAATGATTCGAAGCGGAGCACATTTGGATGAAACGGTAAAAGAAGTCAATCTACAGGAATTTCAGGGGCAGCCTTTTGTATTATTGAAGAAAGAAAATGATACCCGTGTGCGGGCGAATCTTATTTGCCAGAGGCAGGGATTTGAGCCACAGATTATGTTGGAAGTGGACCAGCAGATGACTGCATATAACATTGCCAACTCAGGAATGGCAATCGCATTTGTCAGTGATACCCTTGCCATGCGTGTACCGAGACATTCTGGTGTGGTATATTATAAACTGTCTATGGAGAGCAACAGGCGAGAAGTGCATTTCTATTGGAAAAAGGGAAGATATATCAGCAGAGCAATGCAAGAGTTTCTTAAGATAGCAAATAAATAGTTTGAGGAGAAAAAATGGACGCAAGACTTACTACGTTATGTTATATTGAAAAGGATGGAAAATATTTAATGCTTCATCGGGTGAAGAAAGAAGTGGATGAGAATAAGGATAAATGGATTGGTGTAGGTGGGAAATTTGAGCCGGGCGAAACACCGGAAGAATGCCTGCTCCGGGAAGTGAAAGAGGAAACCGGACTGACGCTTAAAACCTATCAGTTTCGTGGAATCGTCACGTTCTTATCGGATGAGTGGGGAACGGAATATATGCATTTGTTTACTGCTACGGAATATAGCGGCGAGATGAAAGAATGTGATGAGGGAGAACTTGTCTGGGTGGATAAGTCGGAAATCGAATCTTTAAAGCTTTGGGAAGGAGATAAGATTTTCTTCCGGCTGATGGAAGAAAGCAAGAATTTCTTTACATTGAAACTTCGGTATGAGGGAGAAAATCTGGTGGAAACAAAAACGCAAGTGTATGGCGTAGATTTGTAGTAGTAATACATAGTGATAAGTTATATAGCAGGAGGAAGAAGACAATGATAATTCGTACAGCTACAATGGATGATTTACAGGCAGTGGCAGCAGTGGAGGCAGAATGCTTTCCGGCAGCAGAAGCAGCAACAGAAGAAGAATTTGCAGAAAGATTAAAATATTATGGTAATCATTTCTGGTTAATGTTTGAAGAAGAAAAGCTGATTGCTTTCGTGGATGGATTCGTCACAGATGAGGCAGATCTGACCGATGAAATGTATGAGAAAGCCGAGCTGCATAATGAAGATGGCGCATGGCAGATGATTTTCGGAGTAAATACAATTCCGTCACATCGCAGACATGGATATGCAGGTCAGTTGATTCAGCGTGCCATTGAAGATGCAAAAGTACAGGGAAGAAAGGGACTGGTGCTGACCTGTAAGGATAGACTGGTCCCATATTATGCAAAATTCGGGTTCAAGAACGAAGGCGTTTCCGAATCGACTCATGGAAATGTAGTCTGGTATCAGATGCGTCTGGAATTTTGATAAAACGAAATCCCAATCAACATCATAAGACTGGTACTTACCCAGCTTTTTTGATGGGTAACTAACAAACATTTTTGAAATTCGTTAAAAAGTACGGAAAAACATTTTTGAAATTCGTTAAAAAATGTTGAAAACATTTTTAAAATTCGTATAATAAGAGTATATTAATAAGTGAGACAGTTGATAGATTTTAGGTTATAGTGTGAGGATAAAATGATATTTAAAAGAAAAGTTTATGAAAAACTTTTAAAATGGAAAGAATTGTCAGCGGGACAGTCGGCAGTGTTGCTCGAAGGCGCCAGACGTATTGGAAAAAGTACGATTGTAGAAGAATTTGCCAAAAATGAATATGATGATTATCTGATTCTTGATTTTGCGAGGGAAAGTCAGGATGTTCGAAATAACTTTGTGGAAAACATGAGTGATTTGGATACGTTTTTTCGCAATCTTTTTCTATTAAAAGGGAAAAGTCTGCAAGGGAAAAAATGCGTGATTATTTTTGATGAAGTGCAATTATTTCCTATAGCAAGACAGTCCATTAAGTATCTGGTGGCGGATGGAAGATTTGAGTATATAGAAACAGGTTCTTTGATTTCTATCCGGAAAAATGTAAAAGATATTTTAATTCCGTCAGAAGAATATCGGATTAAGATGTATCCGATGGATTTTGAAGAATATTTATGGGCATTGGGAGATACAGTTACCGTTCCGGTAATTCAAGATGCATTTGTAAGACGCAAGGCACTTGGAGATGCGATTCATAGAAAAATTATGAAGAATTTCCGCACATATATGGCGGTTGGTGGAATGCCGCAGGCGGTCGAAGCACTTGTAAATGGTAGGACATTTGAACAAATCGATTTTATAAAAAGAAATATTTTAAATTTATATGAAGAAGATCTTGCAAAGTACGATGAAGAAAATAAGGAAAAAGCATCAATTATATATCGCACTATACCAGAGCAGTTAGAAAATAAAAATTCTCATTTTAAGTTTTCGATGGTAGATAAAAGTGCCAGATACCAGAATTATGTAGATGCGGTAAGCTTTATTGCAGAATCTATGATTGGAAATGAATGTATTAATGTTACGAAACCGGAAGTTGTGTTGGAATTATTTGCAGACAGAAGTAACTTCAAGTTATATATGGGAGACACGGGACTTCTAGTAACTCAGATTATGAAGAATCGGGAAGAAACGGATGAGGATTTATATAAGGCACTTATTATAGATAAACTGGGAATTAATCAAGGAATGATTATGGAAAATATGGTGGCACAGATGCTGCGTGCGGCAGGACATGAACTGTATTTCCATGAATATATGTATATGCCAGAAGAAGCGGCGAAAGAGAAGAAATATGAGATAGATTTTATGACGGTAAAAAAGAAAAAAATTTGTCCGATAGAAGTGAAGTCTTCGAATTATATGTCTCATAAGTCTTTCGACTATCTGATTCAGAAATATCAGTTAAAAATGGAAGACCGATATATTATTTATACAAAAGATTTAAAATTTGAAGATGGGATTATGTATATTCCAATTTATATGACAATGTTTTTATAGGAGTACGAAACTATGTGTTTTAAGGCGTAGCAAAACCGCCCTTGTACTTTGAAGAGTAAGGGCGGCTTAATACTTAACTTATTGGTCAACCACTTTGGCGGTTGTTCCTTTTTGTATCTTAACTATAGCATATTTGGCAACAGTACGCAAGAGGATACTGTATGTGCGCTTCTTCTTGTCAAAGCAAATTTACATCCCCTTTAATGTGTGGATTTAAAAAACCAATAACCCGATATGGTACACAATGCAGGAAATAATCAACGCTGCTCCCGTGTAGAATGCACCGATTTTTGCGGTCCATTTTACGGAGTGTGTTTCTCTGGAGGTTGCTGCAAGTGCACTGATGCAAGGCATGTTAAAGCTGATTGCGAAGATAAATGCGAGTCCCTCTGCCTTGCTGAAGTTGGCAGATAAAATTTGCGAGATATCTGCAGCACTGCCGGCTGCCTTTGCACCGAAGGTGGAGCTGACAAGATTTCCATTTGTACTGTAGAGTGTATTTAACACACCGAGTAAGGATTCTTTGGAAATAGCGGATGCGCAGAAAGCAAGGAAAGCCTGCCATTTTAATCCAAAGAACATCGTTACCGGTTCAATTATGACACCAATCCGATACAGGATACTTGATTCTGTATTTTCACCGAATCCATAGGTCAATAGGAAAAATACAACAGACACGATGGTAATGACCCGGAGAGCACGACAAAAAATATCAAGGGTGCGCTGGAAGGTTACATATAAAATATTTCGGAAATCCGGTTTATGATAAGGCGGAAGTTCCATGATCAGCCCTACACGTTCCTGTTTAGGTGACAAAGAATTTCCAAATACCTTGTATACAATCCACATCATCAGAAACATAAATAAGAAGATGGAAATAATAACAAGGAATCCGCCTGTACTTCCAAAGAGTGCAATGGCAATGGTTGGCACTACGGATAAGGTTGCTGCACAAGGAACTGCCCATGACATTGCGATAGCCAGCACACGCTGTCCCCAGTTATCTACCACACGTGTTCCGGTAGTTCCTGCAATCGTGCAGCCCAGTCCCATGAAGAACGGCATAATGGTTTTGCCCTGCAAGCCGACTTTGGACATGGTATTATCGAAAAGGAAGGAAATACGTGCCAGATAGCCCGTTTCCTCCATCAGGTTAAAGCCTAACGTAATTCCGAGTACGAAGGATGCCATCATAAAGGCAAAATAAAGTACATTTACCAGAACGTCGCAAATCAGTGAAATGAGAAGTGGATGTACATTTATCTGTTCCATTGCGGAGCGCAGCCCTGCGGATGTAGGCATTAAAATGGCAGAAGCGATACCGGATATGATGCCGGCAAATATCATTGCCAACAGGAAAATGCCTAAAATAATGCCAAATGCCATAAATTTTCCCTTTACTGGTGCGAGGGCTGTTTTATCAAATTTTGTAAATGCATTGTCCATGGTTTTAGAAGTTGTCAGAACATCGGTAAGTAAATGGTCAATAAAGTCCATTTTCTCTTTTGCAGAAGCCAGAGAACTTTCTTTTATCATAGATTTTGTTTCCAGACTTATTTCTATGGTTTCATAGAGCAGTGTATAATCCTTTTTGCGGATAGCAGACATCGGAACAACAGGAATACCAAGTTTTTCAGAAAGTTTTTCCGTGTGAATGGTAATTCCCTGGCCTTTGGCAACGTCCATCATGTTCAGAACCAGAACAGCAGGCACTTTTGTTCCGACGAAATCTGCCAACATATACAGGCTTCGTTTTAACTGAGAGGCATCCGCCATAATAAGAACAAGGTCTGCATTCCCAGAAGTAATATAATCAGAAGTAATGATTTCCTCGTCAGAACCTGCGGAAAGAGAGTAGCTTCCCGGCAAGTCGGCAAGAATCATTTTCTGGCCATTCCATTTGAATTCGCCCTCTTTTTGGTCTACAGTTTTGCCCGGCCAGTTTCCAACATGCTGATGAGAGCCGGTAATCATATTGAAAATGGTAGATTTTCCGGAATTTGGCTGTCCAAGTAAAGCAATGACAGGTGTATTCCCATCCTTTTGGTACAAGCTGCTTGTGCCATGGTATTTACAACAGGTTTTTGATGTACAATGTTCGCAATTACTCATGCTTTGCACCTCCCACCAGAATTTTTTTGCTTTCTTCCCGCCCGATAGCGACTAAAGTATCTCTTGCAAAAATCAGTACCGGCTGTTTGGGATGATTCTGGCAGACTTCAATTTGGCTGCCGCACATCAGTCCCATGGATGACAAACGGTTTACCAAACGGGCTTCATCCTTGATTTCTTCGACAAAATAGGAATAGCCCGGTTTTGTATCGGAAAGCATCAACTTTTCCATTCTATTTCCCCCAATCCAAATAGTAACTAATTAGTAATATCTAACTTCTTGCATACTAACAGACTATAGGAAATGTGTAAAATCCATTTAAGTATTTTGAATCCATTTAGTAATAAATATTGTGCATTATCTTGTTATTAAAATATGGGAATGCTAAAATGTGGTCATGAACGGGAAAAATCAAACTCATTTTTCATTACATAAAGAAAACGAAGGCAGTGTGGATATTTATATGCTCGCACCGGGCATCAGCATTTCCTATAATCAGATTTATTCAAGCAGTTGGACAAAGGGGGACAGCTCCATATTTTCTGAGCAAATGCTGATTCTGAATTTCTGCATGAAGGGAAGATGTGATGTATCTTTAGCGCAAAACCGATATGCTATTGTGAAAGAAAGACAGATTTGTGTCAGTGCCATTCTGCCGACAAAAGATTTCTATTATCCGGGAAGACTGTACGAAGGAGTGCAGATATACATTGATTTGGCGGTTATACGGCAGGAAAATGGAGAGGACTTTTTGTCACAACTTGGAATTCATGTGGAACAGATGGTGGACTTATTTTGTGGAAACAATGGTCTGTATCTGCATAGGATGAAGGATGAACTTTTCGAGGTAGTACAAGCTGCATGGGAAATGAAAGAAGAACCGGAATTTGGGATGTTACGGTACATCAGTGTCAGACTTCTGCATGAACTGATGAGTATGCCATGCGAGAGTGAATCGCATACGTATTTTACCAGGGCGCAGATTGCGATTGTAAAAGAAGCAGAAGCATTGATTATGCAGGACCTTACGAAACGGATTACAGCAAAAGAAATGGCGGACCGGTTCGGGATTAGTGAGAGCAGTTTCAAGCTGTATGTGAAGGGGATTCTCGGAGAAAGTTATCTTGCTTATTTTCGTAGGAAACGTATGGAAAAGGCAGCGGAACTCCTGGAATCTACCAATTTAAAAGTCATTGAAATCGCAAATACCGTTGGCTATGAAAATCAAGGGAAATTCGCCAAGGTATTTGCGGAAGTATACGGTGTTTCACCGTTGGAGTTCAGGCGGTTGTCAAAATAGGAGTCTATTGATTCAATTTTGTTTTGTGGACCAGTTGTTCTAACGCAGTGATGTCTTTTCCAACATCTTTGATGTTCTGCCCTGCGTATTTGGAAGCGTCATCTGCGGTTACGGTCAGTGTCTGGGAAACACCATCCAAAGTGTATTCATAGGTGAGTTCGCCAAGGTTTCCTATTTCTGCCAGCAGGATGTAGGCATATGCATGTAAATGTTCTTCCAGTTCTTCTTTTTGAGAAGCCGGAAAATCATTTGCGAAGAACATCGTCCAGCTATAAGGTTCGGTAGTTGTCTGCAGTTCATTTGTGAAATTACCGGTGTAACTTATCATATTTAAGGTAGTAACTAATTTACCGTTTTGCGGCATACCTCCAACGTAAGGATTATAGTTGGCATTCAGTGCTGCCGTGAGCGGTGAAATTTTCATTCCATCTGCCCAGACAATCTGGTCTCCGATCCAGACTTGCTTAATGTCTTGTGCTGACTGGAAAGTTTCCTCAAAGGAACGGTTGTAAAAAAGACTTTTCTCTACGGTGCGGATGGCGATTTTTACAACGCCATCTGATTCTGTAATTTTGACATGTTGGATTCCGGAATCAGAGGTACTCTGACCGTTGATATGCAGTTCGTTTTCCGCCACATCAAGAGAGTAATTTAAATATTCCGCATTCACATAGCTTCCAATGAGAAAATATTTTGCCATGACACTGAAAAAAGCAATGACAAAAATAAAGATAGAAACTACGAGAATTATTTTTTGATTATGCTTCTTAGTTTTCTTTAAGAAATCAATTTCTTTCTTGTCTGCTGTTTCTATATCTTCTTCTGCTATGGGATTCTTCATAGAAAGATATTTCTTATTACAGCTTTCACATGAGTTTAAATGATTTTCGATGAGTGTATTTGTTACAGGACTCGTCAGGTTGTCTATATATAATGGTAAAATATCATTCACTACTTCACATGGAAGCGTTGTATTATTCTTGTTCTCAAACATCATGATTCCTCCTTTTTCAAAGTTTTAGCCCGCAGCATTTCTTTGCCTCTGTAAAAGGTTACCCTTGCCCAGTTCTCAGATTTTTCCATAATTTCTCCGATTTCCTTGAAAGATAGTTCTCCAAATACTCTCAGGTACATGACTTCTCTATAGGGTTCTGGAATAGCGTGTAGCTGCCTAAGCAGTGTTAAATGTTTATCTTTTGCAAGATAGTCATCCTCGGCTGAGGTGGAGGTTGTTTCAATTTGCTCCCAATCCTCATGAACAGGATTTTTCCGGAAATGGGCTGCCAGTTGATTCTTGGCAATGGCACATAGCCATGTTGAAACTTTGCATGAGCCATCAAATTTCTCGCTGCATCGAATTGCTTGATAAAATGTCTCTTGTGTAATTTCTTCCGCAATATCTTCGTTTCTTATTCTGGCAAATATATAACGGTAAACCATGGAAGCATATTGCTGATAGATTTCATCCATAGACTGCATGGCGCCCCTCCTTTCTGCAAAATTATCTTTCAACCATTTTTGAATAAGCTCATATGAACTTAACCTTTTTACTTTGTTTTCATACATTAATGCAAATTATCATGTTTTCGTTACAGAAAATAAAAATTTTATCTGTGATAATCAATTTCTGACATTGGATCATGACCTTTTCTGTTAAGGTATATCTATTATAGTATGGAGGCACTCATTTTTAAAGTTACTATGAAATGAAATAGTGCTAGTAATCCGATTTTCCAAAATACAATGGACAGTATTGTTTTTTCTGTGTTAAGATAAATAATATCACAAATAAAGTGGGGGTGACATGATGCTGAAAAATAAACTAGCAATCGATAATTCGGCAGACCTTGCACGGGAAGAAGAACGGATAAGTAAGAAAAAGGCGGCAGAGCTATTTGAACAGGGAATTCTAGATAATCTGGAGGCAGGAAAATTTGCTTCATTGCAAGTGATTCATAAATATTTGTTTGAGGATATCTATGAATTTGCAGGAAAAGTCCGGACCGTAAATCTTGCAAAAGGAAGTTTTCGTTTTGCGCCACTTATTTATCTGGATGCGGCTCTTGAAAATATTGATAAAATGCCGCAGTCTGATTTTGATGAGATAGTAGAAAAATACGTAGAGATGAATATTGCACACCCATTCAGAGAGGGCAATGGACGAAGTACCCGCATTTGGCTGGACCATATGCTGAAAAATGAAATTGGCAGGGTCATTGACTGGAGCAAAGTAGATAAGGAGGACTATTTGCTTGCCATGGAACGAAGTCCAATCAAAGATATAGAAATAAAATATTTGTTGAAAAATGCATTGACCGATAAGATTGACAGCAGGGATATATATATGAAGGGAATTGACCATAGTTATTACTACGAAGGTTACACCACATTTAAAATAGATGAGTTGTAAAAGAAGAAAAATGTAGTTGGAAGGTGGCAGATGAGAAATTTGCCATCTTTTTTATAAATTTTGTGTTTTCCTATTGACCTTCCACCTTATGGAAGCTGTATAACGAAGGCACATCGAAACAGTTATCAGAAAGTGGAGGCTTGCATATGAAGATTAAGCAGGTTGAGGAATTGGTAGGAATTACCAGTAAGAATATCCGGTTTTATGAAAGTCAGGGTCTGCTCATACCGGAAAGGGCAGAGAACGGATACCGGGAGTATCGGCAGAAGAATATTGACACATTAAAGAAGATTAAACTTTTGCGAAAGCTTGGTGTATCGGTAGACGAAATAAAATCCGTATTAGATGAAAGCGTATCTTTGGAAGAATGTCTGGAGCGCCATATTGATATTCTGGAAAAAGAACGTGAGAATCTTGCCAATATGCAACAGCTTACTGATGCAATTTTACAGAGGAAATGCACGGTAAATACGCTGGAAACCGATGAGTGGCTGGAGGAGATGGAGCGAATGGAAAAGGAGGGTATAGATTTTGTGAATCTGAGCAAAGTTGATATTCATATGAAGAAAAAAACGGGAGCCGTTATAGGCGGTGTAGTGATGATGCTATTCATGGTATTTATGATTGGGATGATTTTGTGGGGAAATAGTATGGACCCGATTCCGGCCGGGCTTCTGCTGTTTCTGATAGCAATTCCAACGGTAATGATGATTGCTATCATGGTTGTGTTGCGGAGCAGATTAAAAGAGATTGAAGGAGGAGAAGAAGATGAAGCTTCTAAGTATTAATTATATTCCGGGAAAAGAGATTGACGCACTGGGGCTGGTAAAAGGGACGGTAGTCCAGACGAAAAATGTGGGACGTGATTTTATGGCAGGCATGAAAACTCTGGTTGGTGGTGAGATTGTGGGTTATACAGAAATGTTGAATGAAGCACGTCAGATTGCCACGAAGCGTATGGTGGATGAGGCAAAAGAATTGGGAGCTGATGCGGTGATTGATATTAAGTATGGTTCTTCACAGGTGATGGCTGGGGCAGCAGAAGTAATTGCTTACGGAACAGCAGTGAAGATACTGGAAAAATAAAATAAGAAAACATCATAATTGTTATGAGTATGTAGACGGGAAAGTTGCCGCAGGATTGCGGCAGCTTTTTTTTTTGAAAAGTATATGAAAAAAATTCTCAAAACAAAGATGGCATTTTTAATTGACAAAATATATCAAAAGTTGATAGTATTACATAATGAAAGTTAGAACTTACTAACAAACTATCACATAGTATGTCACGGAAGGAGGATAGTTTCAAATAAAACGAAATTCTAATTGAATTGATAGAAAAAACAAGGAGGGAATTATGAGAAAAATCTGGAAAAAAATAACGTCGTTAGTATTAGCAGTGTTACTTGTTCTGCCAACAATGGTTTCTCCGGTACTTGCAGCAGAAAAGGAAGCACCGGCAGAAGTGAAATCCTGCACATCTAATGGATTTATGACAGAGTATCTTGCTTTGGAATTTGAAGATACTGACTGGATGAACAGTATTAGCAGTGTGACGGTAAATGACACACAATACACCAAAGGAACGATTAGTAGTTGGGGAGGTGACAGTGACGTATGGGAAGTAGGTTCTGTTACAGGAGCTTATGGAAGTTATACAGCACTGAAGCTTGTGAGCCCGACATCCTATCCTGCGACAATCAAAATTTCAGCAACAGGATATGAGAATCTTGAATTGAAGGTTACAAAGAATACATCTTCTTATCCATATACATATATTGCTACAGTGAACAAGACATCTTCAGGAGAAACACCTGCACCTGCCGAACCATCTAAGATTCAGCTGAGTCAGGTCAGCATTGGAACCGATTTCTTTGGGAATGACTGGGAACTTTCTTTTGTAAATGCAGATGGATATGTATCTACAATTACCGGAGTGATTGTAAATGGAGAAGCCTGGGAAGCAACTTCATTTAGCCCGTCTGTAGGTGGAAAATATTATAAGAACAGCTCTGACAATAAACTGGTGTTCGCAGCAAAAAATTTTGCGGCAAGTGAATCAATTCCGGTATTGAAAAGTGGAGATGTAATTACAATTACGGCAAATGGATACGAAGATTTGACTTTTAAGTTTGTAATTGATACAAATGGGAAAGCAAGTTTGCAGGAAGATGATGGACAAGGTGACCCATATGAACTTCATGTAAAAATTGATGGTACTTTTGAAGCCGCCATCGTGGGACAGAAAGATTATGACGGTGTGTCCAGTGCCACGGTAAGTGGTTCAAGCAGCAATAAGAACAGTGCAGTAAAGGTTTACGGTGCACTGACTGAAAAAGGAACAGAGCCGGCTGAAAGCGACTGGGAAGAATTAGATAATACAGCAAAAATTAATCTGAACGGAAGCAAATGCAGCGTGAGCATTGTACCGGATACAGCAAAGGGAACAGCGGAAGACAGTGACAGTGGAATGGAAGGCGTTTATATGACAATCAGCAGTGATTTGACGCTTAACGGAACACCAAAAGATGCAGGTTCCTATCTGATTTCGGTATCGATTACCGATATGCAGGGCCGTACAGCAGTCAGCAATTCACTTCCGTTCCGGATTTACACCGGTGAAGAAACATTAGTAGACCAGATTAAGAAAGAAAATTTGAGACAATTTGCAAATGGACTCTATGCATGGGATATTATGGAGCCGTGGGCAATTAAGAACTTTGGAAGTAATGTGGAAGGCGAAACAGAAAGTGTTCGTGTTCCGGCAGATTTGGAAGTGTGGTATGGTTCTCATGAGAGTGGAATATATGGATATCTTGGATATGATTTACCGTGGAAACAGGTGCTGAGCGGAGATATTCCACAGACACTTTATATTCCGGCTGGCTGCAATCTTACAATCGAAAACATGGAAATTTTAAGCAGTGTACATATTATTGTAGAAAATGGTGGAAAACTTACTTTATCTGATTCTGTAGTACAGGGCATTATTGATGTACAAAATGGCGGTACATTTTCTATGAATTATGATGCTTATAACAGTAGATTTACTACGGGTGCTTCTGTTTGTGGACAGATTCGTCTGGCAGATGGAGCAATTCTGGAAAATGCAGCCATTTATTCTCATGCAAATTATCTTGCAAATGGAGATTTGAAAGACCGTACTACATCGGAACCAGTGGTAACTGCAACTGGAAATGTTATAATTAAAGGCAATGTATTTATTCAGGGTGATGAAGCAGGAAGTGAAATTGGACAGACTGCGTTACGTGTAAAAGATGGCACCTTGACACTGGAAGACGGAGCAACACTTGCTGCATTTGGCGGCGGTGGAAATGTACTCCTTTATGCAGAAGGTGGAGCTGCTCTGGAATTGGATAATGGAGTTGTTACAGGAAATGGTAAGCTGATTACAGTTGGTGGTGATGTACTCTGGGGCAACGGAGGAACTGCCGTCAAAGGAAATGGAGTTATTTCTACAAGTGAATCATTCCTTCAGGGGTCAACCTCACGTACTTCTAAAAATGCAGAGCCGGGAAAAGCAACAGATGGTAACGTAAAAGTGACAAGTGCAAAAAGACATGTAGAAGATGGTACACAAATTGGAAATGAAGTACAGGATGACCCATTGGAAGATTTGTACTGGAAGACCGGAATTGATGCAACACCAAACCTTGGTGTATATGAAACAGAGCAGGCAACAAACAGTTTTGCAATAGTAGAAATTCCAGATGCTGTTTATACAGGAGAAGACTTAAGACCAAATATCGTTGTGAAAGATGAAGAACTGGTTCTTACAGAAGGAACAGATTACACACTTTCTTTCCTGAAAGAAGATGGAACAGAAGTGACGGGTGAACTGAAAGAAGCCGGAACTTATACTGTAGTTGTAAACGGTATTGGAAATTATGCCGGACTTTCACAGAGAGCAACTTTTACAATTAAACAGGAAACACCAAATCCGGACAACGGAAACACGAATCCGGATAATGGAAATACCAATCCGGGAAATACAACCAATAATAACGGAAATGGAAACAATAAGAATACTGGCGCAAAGACAGCAAACACATCTAAGAGTGTTCAGACTGGTGACAGCAGTAATTTCATATTGTGGATTTCGTTGATGGCACTGGCTTGCGGAGCTGTTGCGGGAGTAATGTTAGTCGGTAAAAAGCATAAATAGAGAAGATAAAATATAGAAAAATAAAATATAGTTTAAGAATTGTTTAGGAAAAACCCTCTTGTTTGTTTAATGTGGATTGTTAGTATAATCTCAAAATCAGACAGGGGGTTTTTTATTATGGGATTTTATCTTTTAATAGAGCGGTGTTAGTAGGATAATATATTGATAATATGAAAAGGATGTACTATCATCTAAAAAGATGTAGGTACATCCTTTTGTGTAAACTGCAATACAGCAAAAGGAAATATACTTCTAATAAGACAATATTTCAGAAAGAGGCAGATGAGCAGGATGGACAGTAATGAGAAGATGAGACAAAAAAACAGCAGCGGATTTCGGGCCGACCATGTTCTTTCTTATTTTAAATTAGAATGGGCTGCACTGGCAACGGTCACGGTTTCCGGGCTGATTTATAATCTGGGTCTTTTAGCAGGTCCTTGGTTTGAAGGGAAAATGACAGGATGTCTGGTAGACATTCTGGGAAAGAAAGCAGTATTTAACGATATGCTGATATTGGTGCTTGGATATGTGATTGCAATAGCAGTAGTTCAGGTTTCCAGATATATCAAGCGTTTTTATGTGAGACGTTTTGCGAATAACGTAAATCGGAGAATGAAAGGCATCCTTTATGAAAATCTTGTCCATAAGAGCAGGGCAGAATTGGAAGAAGAAGGTGCCGGAAATGTAATGACGAAAGCTATTTTAGATGTGGATGACTGCGCAGAAGGAATGCGTAAATTTACCACGGAAATTTTTGACACAGGTGTGGCAATGGCAGCATACGCGGGCATGTTATTATATTATGACTGGCGGCTGGCAATTCTGAGTATGCTGTTTCCACCAGTTTCTTATGTACTGGCAGAAAAGATGAAAACCATTGTACAGAGGACAGGAGCTGCTTATAAGCAGCAGTCAGGAATTTTGAGCGCGGCAACCTTAGACAGAGCTTCCAATGCGATTACTTATCGCGTGTATGGACGTGAGCAGGAACGGAAAGAAGCTTATGAAAAAAATCTTTCTGACTATGAAAAATCTGCAGTGAAGGCAAACATCTGGAGTGTAGCACTGCCACCGTTATATCAGGTTATTTCTATGGGCGGTGTGTTATTTATCTTATATTTTGGAAGCAGAAATGTATTAGGACTTGGATGGAAAATGTGGAATGTGGCAACATTTACTACGTTCTTAGCATGCTTTAGCAAATTAGCTGTTAAATCTTCACATGCGGCCAAGCTGTTTAATGCGGTCCACAAAGCACAGGTTTCATGGAAACGAATCAAACCGTTAATGAAAGAGGTGGATTCCGATGATGAAAGCCATGTGCAGAAAGCAGAAAATCTCGAAGTTTCCAATTTAAGTTTTGCATATCCCGGAGGCGAAAAGATTTACGAAAATCTTTCCTTTACAGCAGAACCTGGACAGATTATCGGAGTAACAGGAGCCGTGGCCTGCGGAAAGTCTACGCTTGGAAAAACATTTCTCTGCGAATACCCTTATGAGGGAAGTATTAAGTTTGGCGGAAAAGAACTGCGTGATATGGAAAATGCAGTGCAGACAGGAGTAATCGGTTATCTGGGGCATGACCCGGAATTATTCGATGACAGTATTAAAAATAATGTGCTGCTTGGTGACGAAGCAGATGTGGATACTTATCTCAAGGCAGTTTGTTTTGATGAGGAAGCAGAGTCTATGGAAGAAGGTGTCGACACCATTGTTGGAAACAGTGGTGTCCGGCTCTCTGGCGGTCAGGCGCAGCGACTTGCACTGGCAAGAACCTTATGCCATAAGAAACCGGTGCTGATTTTGGATGACCCATTTTCCGCTTTGGACAGAAAAACAGAAGAACAAGTCTTTCAGAATCTGAAGGCTTTGGCAAAGGACAGTATTGTGCTGATTTTGTCCCACAGACTATATTTATTCCCGGAAATGAATCAGGTAATCTGGATGGAAGATGGGAAGGCAGCAGTTGGCACACATGAAAGCATTAAAAAAGCTTATCCAGAATATGCAAAACTTTATGAGGTGCAGGCAGATGCGTAGTAAAAAGAGTGTAAGCAGCGTTATATGTCAGACCGTAAAAGAACAGAAATGGTTGTCCTGCGGCATTTTAATTGCAGTAATCGGAGCAATCGTGACAGCATTATTGCCGCCTCTGATATTAGGAAATATCATAGATACCATTACAGATGGAAACAAAATTGTTTATAGTGCTATTTTATTATATTTTGCTTTAACGGTTTTAACCGGAGTAACCGAGAGCTTGAGAGAGGGACTTCTGATTCAATTTGGACAGAAAATCACCCACGCGCTCAGAGAAAGCCTGATGGAAAAATATACCCATCTCACAGCAGATGTGTTGACAAAGCAGGAGCCGGGAGCAGTGGTTTCCAGATTTGTAGGAGATGTAGATACGGTAGAGAATCTGTTTACTTCGGGAATTATCAGTATGGTTGCAGATACCTGTAAGATTGTCAGTATTCTTGCAGTCATCTGGTTTCGGAATAAAGGACTGGCATTTGTGCTCCTTGTACTTCTTCCGTTTCTGTTTTGGTTTACACGGGTAGTCCAGAAAAATATGCTGGCAGCCCAGATTGAAAACAGACGTGCAGTGGGACGTGCATCGGGACATGTGCCGGAGACACTTCATAATATCAGAACCATCCACAACCTTGATAAAGAAACCTATATGGCTAAGCAATATGACAAATATATAGAAGACAGTTATCGGGCAGTGGAGAAAACAAACTTTTATGATGCCATTTATTCTCCGGTGATTCTGATATTAAATGCGGTAGTTGTGGCAGTAGTTATGCTTTTCTCCGCCTCAGGAAATACAGAAGTGCTACGGATTTTTGGCATGTCAGCAGGAACAGCAGTTGCAGTAATTAATTATATTTCACAAATTTTTACACCGGTGGAAAGTCTGGGAATGGAAATCCAGACTATACAGTCCGCCATTGCCGGAGTGCATAGAATTAACGAATTTTTCGGATTAGAAGAACTTCCGAAGAAAAATGAGCAAACCGAAAAAACAGATAATACCGAAAAAACGGATAATACAGAGAAAGCAGATAAATTCGAACAAAAGGAACAAATGAAACAATCCGAGCAAACGGGAAAGAATATATTGGTTGAATTTTCGGATGTAACGTTTGCATATGATGACCGCAATGTATTTGAAAATCTGAGTTTTCAGGTAAATGAAGGCGAACAGGTGACTCTTTCTGGCAGAACTGGAGCGGGAAAGAGTACCATATTCAAATTATTACTTGGACTTTACACGCCAAAAGAAGGGAAAGTAATGATTGATGGTAAGGCGGCAGATGCGATTACAGATTCTGAAAAACGAAAACTGTTTGGTTATGTAGAACAATCCTTCCATATGGTTCCGGGAACAGTGAAAGACCAGATTACACTGTATGATGAAATGATTACAATGGAAGATGTCCGGGAAGCAGCAGAAGTAGCCGGACTGGATGAAGCAATTTCACATCTGGAGAAGGGCTATGATACCGTGTGTACGCAGGGCATTTTTTCACAAGGACAATGGCAGCTTCTTTCCATTGCAAGAGCAGCAGTTGCAAAACCGAAGCTATTGCTGCTTGATGAAATTACAGCGAATCTTGATGCGCAGACAGAAAAAGAGGTTCTGCAGGCACTGAAACGAGTCAGCACAGGCAGAACCGTCATTTCTATTTCGCACAGGGTAAATGCGGAAACAGGGCGTCTGATTAAGATTGGGTAATAGCCTCTTTCATAGACTTTACATATGCACCGATATATTCAGGAGCATCCTGTCCGTATTGTTCTAACAGCTTGATAATAGCGGAGCCTACGATAGCACCATCGGAAATATCAGCCATCTTTTTTGCCTGGTCAGGAGTGGAAATACCAAATCCAATTGCACATGGGATATTGGTATTTTCACGAACAACTTTGACGATGGAGGCAAGGTCCGTTTTAATTTCACTTCTGGTTCCGGTTACACCGAGACTGGAAACAATATAGAGAAATCCTTCTGCTTCTTTCGCAATCATTGCAATCCGGTTTTCCGATGTAGGTGCAATGAGGGAAATCAAATCTACGTCATATTCATGGCAAAGTGGGAGAAATTCTTCTTTTTCTTCATATGGTAAATCAGGAAGAATCAGACCATAGAGTGCGAGAAGAAATTGACATTTTTTGGATAATCATATAAGGTGGAGGCAGAGAGTAAATAGTTGTTGGAAAAGAGGAGATTTAAATCATGCCAGTTTTTGATTTTAAACATACGCCGGATGAGAAGAAGCCTGCGGAATGTACATTTACCACGTTCTGCTCAAATGAAACAGAGGCAACACCGGAGAAACCGATGCTGATTCTGGATAACAGTATCCGAAAGTGGAAGCACCATTCCCATGGTATTTTTACTAATCCAAACAGCAGAACATCTTTCGAGTTTAACGAGGAAGATGGAACGGTAAGTGCAGATATTCTTCAGGTAGATGCACGTTTTGTAAGTCTGCTGAAATGGCTCGGGGAAAATCGGATTAATGTGCGTCTTTCCGGGGAAAACCGGGAAGAAGGTTATGCGGTATATAAGATTCGTGAAATTGCATTTGGAGGTTCCACCAAGCTTTCAGCGGAAGATGGATTTTTACAGTTTATGATAGAGCGGCTTCTTGCAAGCAATGCACCGACAGAGGACGTGATAGACGAGGAACAGGAAGAAGATGGGGACAGCATGAAGCTGACAAGTATTCCGAGTATCACGGATTTTATGAATTGCGCGGGAAGAACGCTGCCTGACAATATCCGTCTCTGGGCAAGAAGAAATCTTGCCGTGGCAAAATCCCATGAGGTGTCACCGGAAGAAAGACGCCACGCACAGAGAGCTCTTTCTATTATGATGAATATTCAGTGGAAAAATAATTATTTTGAGTCTATTGACCCTGATGAGGCAAGACGGATTCTGGATGAAGAGCTTTATGGAATGGAACGTGTAAAACAGAGAATTATTGAGACGATTATTCAGATAAACAGAACCCATACGCTTCCGGCATACGGTATCCTGCTTATTGGTCCTGCGGGAACGGGAAAATCGCAGATTGCTTATGCGGTTGCCAGAATTTTAAAGCTTCCGTGGACAACTCTGGATATGAGTTCTATTAATGACCCGGAACAGCTTACCGGAAGTTCTCGTGTTTATGCCAATGCAAAGCCAGGAATTATTATGGAAGCTTTTGCGGCAGCAGGAGAGTCTAATCTGGTATTTATTATCAATGAGCTGGATAAAGCTGCTGGAAAAGGAAACGGAAATCCTGCGGATGTCCTTTTAACGTTGCTTGATAATTTAGGATTTACGGATAACTACATGGAATGTAATGTGCCAACCGTGGGCGTTTATCCGATTGCTACGGCAAATGACAAAGACCAGATTAGTGCACCACTGATGTCACGTTTTGCAGTGATTGATATTCCAGACTATACACCGGAAGAAAAGAAAGTGATTTTTGCGAAATTTGCACTTCCAAAAATTCTTAAGAGAATGAGCCTCCGGGAAAATGAGTGTACGATTACCGAAGATGGATTAGACACCGTAATTGAACTATACTCAGGTACTTCGGGAATCCGTAATCTGGAGCAGGCGGCAGAACATATTGCGGCAAATGCACTTTACCAAATCGAGGTGGAACACGTAAAAGAAGTTGTGTTTGACGGAGAAGCAGTACGAAAATTGCTGTCTTAAAAAATATAGATGCCAGAAATCAAGGCAAAAATATTTTATAGGAGGACAAAAGATTGCGGAAGAATAAAGTTTCTTGTATAGTAAATGCATAAGAAACGGAAAAGGAATAGTTAAAATGCAATATAAACGGAAACTTAAAGCAGGTGTGATTCTGGCAGTGCTTATCTGCCTGACTGGATGTGGGGCGAAAGTCCCCAAAACTGCATCTTCTGCGGGAAATATAAATTTTGTGGCGAGCGGTCATTCTAATGTTAGTTCTATAATAGAACAGACGAAAACAGCCGCCAGACAAAAGGCAGAAGAAGTGGCAGAGCAGATTAGAGTGGAACAGGAACAGAAAAATCCACGAAAGGGATATCTGATTGCAATTGATGCAGGACATCAGGCGCAGGGAAACAGTGAAAAAGAGCCGATAGGACCGGGAGCAACGGAAAGTAAGGCAAAAGTAGCAGGCGGTACAAGAGGTGTGGCTACAGGAATTCCGGAGTATGAACTGACCCTTCAGGTGTCATTAAAATTAAGGGATGCGCTTGAAGAAAAGGGCTATCAGGTTCTGATGATACGGGAAACCAATGATGTGAATATTTCAAATGCAGAGCGTGCAACCATGGCAAATGAAGCTGGGGCGAATGCATTTATCCGTATTCATGCAGACGGCTCGGAGAGCAGCAGCGCAGCAGGAATGATGACGATTTGCCAGACTCCATCCAATCCTTATAACGGGGAACTTTACCAGCAAAGCAGAGCTCTGGCCGACTGCATTTTAAATCAGACAGCAGCGGCAACCGGAGGTGTAAAGCGGAATGTCTGGGAAACAGATACCATGAGCGGGATTAACTGGGCAAAAGTGCCGACCACGATTCTGGAAATGGGATTCATGACCAATCCTTCCGAGGACCAACAGATGGCTTCCGATGATTATCAGATGAAAATTGTGGAAGGGATTGTAAAAGGAATGGATGCATTCTTTGGGATAGAAGAATAAATAAAAAAGAAAAATCCCATCGCATTAACTTAGTGTGATGGGATTTTTGTCAAATTGCTCCTGGCATCATTATATATAGTGATATTTATTTCTTTGGCGCACAAAGAAAGTGATGGTAACACATAAGGTCAAAAGTTCTGCAACTGCAACAGAAAACCAGATGCCGTTGATATCAAATATCATTGGAAGTATGAGTACGCAGGCAAGCTGGAAGACCAGTGTGCGCAGGAAAGAGATAGCGGCTGAAATCGGCCCGTTATTCAGTGCGGTAAAGAATGCGGAACCATAAATGTTAAATCCGTTGATCAAAAAGGTAATACTGTACAGCCGGAAACCATGCCGGGTCAGTTCAAACAGTTCCGGGTCATAGCCAACAAACAATGTTGCCAGTGGTGTCGCAATCAGTTGTGCAAGAATTACCAATGACAATGCCCATGTACTTACAAGGGTGATACTTTTGCGAAGCAGATTTTTCAGTTCGTCATGGTGGGTAGCTCCATAATGATAGCTGACAATAGGCGCACTGCCGATGGAATAACCAAAATAAATAGCAGCAAAAATAAAGTTGACATACATGATTGTGCCATAAGCAGCAACACCGTTTTCTCCTGCAAATTTCATCAACTGAAGGTTGTAGAGTGAATTTACAATGGAACTGGAAAGGTTTGTCATCAGTTCAGAAGAACCGTTAATACAGGTTTGAAGCAAAACTCTTTTGTAAAAATGTGTCTTTCCAAGTTTCAGAAGACTGGAATTATTCCGGGAAAAATAGAGAACCGGGAACAGTCCACCGATAAATTCACCGCAAACGGTTGCAAATGCAGCTCCTGCCAGTCCAAAATGAAGGACAGCGACAAATAAGAAGTCTAAAATCATATTTGTTACACCGGCAATCACAATTACACGGAGTCCAAGATGCGGCTTTTCAGCAGCAACGAAAAAACTCTGGAAAACATTTTGCAGCATGAAGGGTGTGAGCGAAATAAAAAGAATTCGCCCATAAAGGATACTGTTTTGTAACAATTTTCCGCTTGCTCCAAGCATAATTGCAACGGGACGTACCGATAACATTCCTATAATAGAAATGATAAGTCCACCGATAATTGTCACATAGACTAGCATAGAAAAATATTCATTTGCCAGCTCTTTCTTTCCTTCGCCTAAGGTCTTTGCTACGATTGCACTACCTCCGGTTCCAATCATAAAACCTAAGGCACTGACACCCATCAAAAACGGCATCATCAGATTGACGGCAGCAAAAGCCGTTTTCCCTACGAAGTTTGATACGAAAAGACCATCCACTACACTGTAAATAGAAGTAAAAATCATCATAATAATAGATGGCATAACAAATCGCAGCAATTTTTTATAGGTAAAATGTTCTGATAATTGTATTTGCATGATTACAAATCCTCCTGAATTTTGGGTAAACCTGCCCGCATGGCAGTAATATATTTGCTGTATAGTTCCAGCATTTTCCGGCATTCTTCTTCTGTCATCACAGAGAATGCGTCACTTTCGAGATGATGGACAGGGTAAAATTTCTGCTCGATTAATTTCCTCCCGGCATCCGTGAGATAAATGTGCATATTTCTTCCTTTTCCGGCCTGAAGCGTCAGATATCCTTCTTCCTCTAACTTACGGATGGAAGAATGTACGGTCTGTTTTGGAAGACAGGAAGCCTGGCAAATATCTTTTTGCAGACAGCCATCACCCATTTCAGAAAGAGTGTAAAAAATATCAAAAACACTATCTGATAAATGCAGTGTACGGGCAAGTTCATGGTAAAATTCGTTCATTTCCTTATATATCCGGTTAAACTCCCTGAGGGAAGGAGAAATAGGTGGTTTTTGCATTTGAGTCATAAAATTTCCTCACTTTCATAAATAAAAAACAAGTCTGAAATCGTACTTGAAGAAGTATAGTCTGATTTCGGACTTGTGTCAAGAGGAAAATATAAATTGTAAAAATAAGTGCCAATAAGTCTAAAAAAGAAGAAGTATGGTCTGGAAAATGAATTTCCCATTCCATACTTCTCTTTTTTATCCTTACTCGGCTTGTAGCTTATCCGAAGTATCTCTTTAATAATCCTTCGAATGCTTTTCCGTGGCGGGCTTCGTCGCGTGCCATTTCGTGTACGGTATCATGGATTGCATCGAGGTTTGCAGCTTTTGCACGTTTTGCAAGGTCAAATTTACCTGCGGTTGCTCCGTGTTCTGCTTCTACTCTCATTTCGAGGTTTTTCTTTGTGCTGTCTGTTACGACTTCTCCTAATAATTCAGCAAATTTTGCAGCGTGTTCAGCTTCTTCAAATGCTGCTTTTTCCCAGTATAACCCAATTTCTGGGTATCCTTCTCTATGAGCAACTCTTGCCATTGCAAGATACATTCCGACTTCTGAGCATTCTCCTTCGAAGTTTGCGCGTAAATCAGCGAGAATATCTTCGCTTACACCCTGAGCAACACCTACAACGTGTTCTGCAGCCCATTCTCTTTCGCCTTCTTTTACTTCTGTAAATTTCTCAGGTCCAACACCACATACTGGACATTTTTCTGGTGCTGAATCTCCTTCATGAACATAACCACATACTGAACAGACGTATTTTTTCATAGTTTTAATCTCCTTTTTTTATATTATTTTTTATTTTGCTTCTTCTGAGCAATGTTTACAGGTTCCATGGAAAAGTATGGTGTGCCCCACAATCTTTCCGTCAAAGAATTTAGATGCATATTTATTAAGTTCATCTAAATCCGACATATCCAAGTCATATACGTTTCCGCAGTTCTGACAGCAGAAATGATAATGTGGATTGGTATTTCCGTCAAAACGGTCTGCACCGTCTGGTGTTGTAATTTTAACAGCTTCACCTAAATCGGTCAGCAGATTCAAGTTGCGATATACAGTTCCGAGACTGATATTTGGAAATTCTTTACGGACATGCATATATACAGTATCTGCTGTTGGATGTGATGTGGTGGAAGCAAGGTAGGATTTAATTGCTTCTCGCTGCCTGCTATATTTTAATGTTACCATTTTCAATCACCTCCACACACAATAATGATAACTGTTACTGATATTATAGCTTAGTGAAAAAATATTGTCAATAGATTTTGCTATTTGTTTTTATTATTTCTTTTTATTATTTAAATATTCCATGGTGAAAAGTTCTTTGTATAATAATGGAAAATATGGATATACTGAAAAATGAAATGTAACATTTTGTAACATTTAAGATACAAAAACAGACAAAATATTTATAAAAAATATGTAAAGAAAATTAAAAACAGCGAAATACAGTTGACAAATACATTTGTTGTTGTTAGAATGGCAAACGTAATAAGTGTAACAAATTTGTAACATTTACAAAAGATAAGAATCATAAAGGAGGATAGTTTTATGCATTCGAATCTGAAAAAGGGTTTAATTCTTATTACACTAATGGGAACGATTTCCAGTCAGGGACTCTCAGTTATGGCATCCGAAGGGGAGAAACAATTGGGTGAACTGGGACAAGGCATGGGAATTGAGACACTGCTAAGTGAAGTATCTGAGGAAGTTATGATAGATATTCAATTGGCGAAGGATAATAAGGGTGAGTATTCAGATATGGCGTTTACAAACGTCACAAGCTTCTTATATGTAAGAAGTGAACCGACAAAAGACAGCGAATATGTCGGTAAATTATATCCGGGTTCTGCGATGAAGATTACGGGAACCGTGGATGAATGGACACCGGTTGAAACTGGTGAAGTCACAGGATATGTAAAAACAGAGTACATTATTTTGGGTGAAGAAGCGGAAAGTATCGCACAGCAGATGGCAGACAATGGTGAAGAATTTGTATATGCAGAATCACGCCAGCAGGAAGAACAAAGATTACAGGAAGAAGCAGCACAGATGGTAAATGCTGGACAAGAGGTTGTTGATTATGCTTGTCAGTTTATTGGAAATCCATATGTGTGGGGCGGAACAAGTCTTACGAACGGAGCAGACTGTTCGGGATTTGTACAGTCGGTTTTTGCAAACTTTGGCGTAGCACTTCCAAGAACCTCTTATGAACAGCGAAGTGCAGGAGTTGGAGTTTCATATACAGAAGCTATGCCGGGAGATATCATCTGTTATGACGGACATGTTGGTATTTATATAGGAAATGATCAGATTGTAAATGCTATGAGTCCTTCACAGGGAATTCGAATTTCTTCCGCTACTTATGCGAACATTCTTGCTGTTCGAAGAGTTTTGTAAAAAAAGAATTGTATACACAAAAAATAAAATTGTCAGCCTGAAAATCCAGAAACATGCGTTCTGGATTTTCTTATATGAAGAAAAAATATTTTTGTCTAGTGCGCAAAATCACTAAATTTGTAGAAAATAGGGAAAATGAAGAAAAAAGAGTTTTCCGAGTTATCCACACGAAAAGCACAAAAAAAGGTGGAAAAATCAATGATTTGCAAAAGTTTTCCACGTTATCCACACAAAAACATATGTTTTATGTGGAAAAGTGGGATGAAAAAATGAACAAGCGTTTTGGATAAATTACATAAAATTTCAATTTTGTCGAATTAAGTCGAAAAATGTATTGACTTTTTAAAAGTCTAAAAACGATAAAAGATGTTTCAAAAGTAAAGAGAATTCAGAATATTTAAAAATACAATTTTTGACATAAAATGTTTTAAATACATAATGGTTGCCAAGAAATGAATGTGGTATTATAATGAGAAAGTACGAAAAATAAAGGAGGTAATATACATGGCAATGCAGATTGATAAATCAATTATTATGGGAGAACTTCTTAGCAAGGCACCTGGTACAGCAGATATTCTCCAGGCAGAAGGTATGGGATGTATTTTCTGTCCATGCGCGCAGGTTGAAGCATTAGATGAAGCAGCAGCTACTCATGGTGTAGACGTAGATGCGCTTGTAGCAAAGCTTAATGCTTATCTTGCAACATTAGATTAATTATTTGTGTAAGTGGTGCAAGCACGGACTTTGGCTCGTTGCTTCGCGTAAATAAAAACGGATTCCATATCGGAATCCGTTTTTATTTACGCGAGAAACTCACGACGCAAGTTTCTTATAGTTTTACAAATATTTTCTATAAGTTTCCTAATGTCTGAACTGCGTTTTGAGACGCAATCACATTACAATGTTCTTCCAAGAATGCAAGTGTTGCACTATTTCCCTGCTCTGACAATCCGTACTCAGAGAGCATATTGCAGATTTTGTTAAAATCTGATGCAGTGTGATTGGACTGGGTCAAAGCTAATATATAGATATCGTTTGTCTCATCTTTATAAAGCGTATTTGAACCCTGATACATGCTGACAAGTAATCTCGAGGCGCGAATAGCACTGTCCAGTGTGGAGAAAGAGAACATCCGAATGGATGGAGCTTTTTCTTCTGATTCTTCCGGAGCCGCCTCTTCGGTTGTGTCGGCAGAAGTATTCTCAGGTGTTGCGGAAACGGTATCCTTCATCTGCTTTAACAGATTCAGAAATTCCTCGGCGCCTTCCAATTTCTTCAAATGGTCAAGTACAGAAATATTCTTCTGATTTGAAGAGCCATTCTGCGGAGATGGAGAGAACTTTGCAAACCGTGTGTCAAGTTCTTCAGGGTCTTCTACCTTTGTAATAATAAGCACGATAGAATCGGGAGAAGTTGGGATAGCCTCAATCATTAAAGGCATATCATTTGCTTCAAAGCCAAATTCGTGTGCAGCCTGTTGCATCATATCATGGAAAAGTGATTTCGCTTTTTCAGTTCCATAAGCCAATTCGCTTAACTTTAGCTGACGTTCTTCCAAATCAGCAGGTGTCAGCGTGCAGCGGATCTGGTTGTCATTGAGTTTTTCGATTTTCATGTATCATCACTTCCTTCACAATATAGTATAGCTACTCAGTATTAGTATAAACAAAAAACGGTGGGATGTAAACAAAATAAAAAAATACTTGCAATAAAATTTATGATTTCATATAATAGCGGTACAAGGAAATAAAACCTATTTCAAAATAAAAGGTCTATCAAGACCGGATGAACGCATTTCGCACATAAGCGTTTCAACATTCTTGTCGCATCCGACAATTTATCAACAAGACAACAAGGAAAACTGGCAGCAGAGTATTTTCTTGTCATCGGGAAAAATAGAATAGTATATCACAGGCACTTTCAAAGACTGTTTTTTGCCGTAAAATCTGTCTGCCGAAATAAAGAGAAAAGCAGGGAGAACAATGAAAAGAGAGAGCAAAAGCTATCAGGAATTATTTTCAGAGCTGACAGAGTATGAAAAGTCCGGTGTTCGCATGCACATAGATGGAAGACTGGCAAGCCCTCTGCAAATAGTTTCTGCACATATGATTCGTGAAACCAATAATTATATGAGGGACTATGTTATGGATGAAAATGGAAAGCTGAAAGAACTCGATTTTTACGAAGTAGAAGAAAAGAAAGAACTGGAGGACCAGGCAGAGACAGAAGAATAACATAAACGAATAAAACAAAATATGAAACTGGTAAAAAAATAAACAGACAGACCTCACGTAAAAGTTTTAGATTGTATTTCTAAATAGTTAACGAATTTCATAAAGTATGCTATAATAGGCTAAATGTAACGTGCGGAGGTGTAATGTGGACGAAAGACGAACAGGGTATGAATCCGGAAAGACAAAGAAGAAAAAACGAAAAAAGAAAAGAAATAATAATAAAGTATTAATTGCAGTACTTGTTCTTGTCATTATTGGAATGGTGGCTTTTGGAAGTATATTTTTGTGGAAATATGGACCGACAAAAGAAAGATATGATTTGGACACATATTTTGGAATAAAGTCAGACAAAGACTTGGGAATTACCATTAATAACGAAGTGATGGAGCAGCAGGGACTGCAAATAGATAATCATGTCTACGTACCATATGAAATTGTCCGTGATTATTTGAACGAACGGTTTTACTGGGATTCGAATGAGAATCTTTTGCTTTATACATTACCGGAGTCCATTGTGAGAGCGGAGGTAGGGAGCTCGACTTATACGGTTGCAAAGACAGAGCAGAGCAAAGATTATGTCATTTTGAAGACAGAAGGAAATGCGGCATATATTGCACTGGATTTTGTGAAAGAATATACGGATTTGGATTACAATGTGTATGACACACCAAATCGCGTCATGATTGAAACAGATTTTGACGGAAGAACGGTGGCAACGGTAAAACGTGATACCGAGGTGCGTTTGCGTGGCGGAGTAAAAAGCCCGATTCTGATTGATGTCAAGAAGGGTGATAAAGTCAGGACGATTGAAGAAGTCGGAGACTGGAAGAAAGTGTGCACGCAGAGCGGTGTGGTGGGTTACGTGAAGACGAACCGTCTGAAGAAAGAAGAAAAAGAAGTTATTTCACGTGATTTCCAACAGGAAGAATTTACTAATATCAGTAAAGATAAAACAATTAATCTTGCGTGGCATCAGGTCACAAGTCAGACAGCAAACAATGCGGTATTGCAGGTGATTGCTAATACAAAAGGTCTTACAACGATTGCACCGACATGGTTTAGCGTTACGGATAATAGTGGTAACATTTCCTCGCTTGCAAGTTCGACCTATGTAAACTATGCACATCAGTTGGGGCTTGAGGTATGGGCACTTGTTGATAATTTCAGTGATAATATCGACCAAATGGAATTACTCAGCCATACATCAGCCAGAGAGAATCTTGTAAATCAGCTGATATCAGAGGCATTGACTTCCGGTGTAGATGGAATCAATGTAGACTTTGAGCAGATTCCGACGGATGTTGGAGAACATTATATTCAGTTTATTAGAGAACTTTCTGTGAAATGTAGAATCAATCATCTGGTATTATCGGTGGATAATTACGTTCCGAAGGGATATAACGAACATTATCACAGAAAAGAACAGGGAATTGTTGCTGATTATGTAATTATCATGGGATATGATGAACATTTTGCCGGTTCCTATGAGGCAGGTTCGGTTGCTTCTTATAATTATGTGAAGGAAGGAATTGAAGAAACAATCAAGGAGGTTCCTGCAAATAAGGTAATCAATGCGGTTCCATTCTATACCAGACTGTGGAAAGAAGTTCCGAAGACAGAAGAAGAACTGGAAGAACAGAAGGGTACAGAAGCCGGACTTTACGACATGAAAGTTACCAGTGAGGCACTTGGGATGAGTGCTGCACTTTCCAGAGTGACAGATGCCGGGGCAGAGATTACATGGAATGATGAAGTGAAGCAGAATTATGCAGAGTGGCAGGGTGATGATGGAGCAACTTACAAAATATGGCTTGAGGATGCCTCTTCTCTGGAAGCAAAATTACAGCTTATGAAGGAGAATAATCTTGCCGGAACTGCAGCCTGGAAGCTGGGATTTGAAACCTCCGATATCTGGGATTTGATTTTGAAATACGTGAACTAGAATAGGAACAGAATATAAGCTAGAATGGAAAGGAACCTTTCGTGCATATATTTACGGTATAGAATATATGTAAGGAGGGTTCTTTTTTTGATTGAAAAAATAAAATGGATTGGTGTATTACTTTTTCTGATGGGAATTATTTATGGGAGTCACCGGCTGAGTGTAGCTGTAGCAGCAAATTTGAATCTTGATAAGAAAGAGGAACAACTGACGGTGGTTGTGGATAGTGGACATGGAGGTGAAGATCCGGGGAAAATCGGGGTAAATGGTGCATTGGAAAAGGACATTAATCTTGCAATTGGGAAGATGCTGAAAGAAGCATTGGAAAAAGAAAACATTCAGGTTGTGCTTACAAGAGATAAGGATGAAATGCTTGCCGGTTCCAAAAGTGAAGATATGAAGGAGCGGGTGAAAATTATGAATGATGCAAAACCGGTACTTGTGGTCAGTGTTCATCAGAATAGCTATGTTACAGAGCAGGAATCTGGTGCACAGGTATTTTATTACAGTAATTCAGAAAAAGGGAAAGTGCTGGCATTGGATTTGCAGGAAAATTTGAAAAAAATGGATACAAGCAACAGGAGAGAGGCAAAAGCAAATGATACATATTATATTCTCAGACATACAGAAGTTCCTACTGTGATTGTAGAATGCGGATTTTTGAGTAACTGGGAAGAAGCGGAAAAGCTGACTACGGAAGTATATCAGCAAGAATTGGCACTGGCAGTTTGTGATGGGATTTTACAGTATATAAGAGAAGAATAATTTGCGTTGATTTATAGATAATGCTATAATAAAAGACATGGAAACAATAGTTAAAAAAATCGACAGAAACAACATAGATGAAAACATTATTCAGGAAGCAGGGCATATTCTGCAGAATGGTGGACTAGTGACAATTCCCACAGAGACCGTTTATGGATTGGGGGCAAATGCATTAGATGAAGAAGCGGCAAAGAAAACATATGCCGCAAAGGGACGGCCGTCAGATAATCCACTGATTGTTCATATCGCCCGAATGGAAGATTTGGATAAAATCGTCACGGAAGTGCCGGAAAATGCAAGGAAAATTGCGACGAAGTTCTGGCCGGGACCGCTTACTATGATTTTTAATAAGAGTGAGTGTGTACCGCTTGGCACAACAGGAGGACTTGAGACAGTAGCAATCCGTATGCCAGATGATGAAATTGCGAGAAGAATTATTCTGGCAGGCGGCGGCTATATTTCCGCACCGAGTGCGAATACTTCTGGAAAGCCGAGTCCGACTACAGCAGGTCATGTAGAGGATGACTTGGGTGGCAAGATTGACATGATTGTAGATGGTGGCAGCGTGGAAATTGGTGTGGAATCTACGATTCTGGATATGACAGTAGAGCCGCCGATGATTTTAAGACCGGGTGCAATTACAAGGCAAATGCTGAGTGAAGTGATTGGCGAGGTGGCTGTAGATGAGACTTTGATTAGTGAGCAAAGTGGGAAGGCACCGAAAGCGCCAGGAATGAAATATCGCCATTATGCACCGAATGCAGATATGATTATCGTAGAAGGAGAGCCGGAAGAGGCGGTGAAAGCTATCCGTCAGCTGGCATACGAGCAGACGCGTCAGGGTAAGAAAGTTGGCATTATTGCAACGAATGAATCCATGCCGTATTATACGACAGGAATTGTAAAGAGCATTGGATCCAGAGAAAATGAAAAGACTGTTGCAAGAAATCTCTATAAGATTCTCCGTGAATTTAATGAGGAAGATGTATCCTGTATTTACAGTGAAGCATTTTCAGAAGAAGGAATCGGAACTGCAATTATGAATCGTCTTGGAAAGGCAGCAGGACATCACGTGATTCAGGCGGAAGAGATTACCAGATTACAGAAATATCGCAATATTATTTTTCTAAGCGACAGTGGAAACTGCAGAGCACCTGTGGCGGCAGAACTTTTAAAGAAAGAAAATCTCTGTCAGGAATATGAAATCAGTGCCAAAGGTCTGGTAGTATTATTTGCAGAGCCAATGAATCCGAGAGCAGAAGAATTTCTGCAGAACGAAGGAATTCGAACAGAAGGATTTGAAACTGTAGCTTTGAAGGAAGAAATGCTGACAGAAGATACTTTATTATTTCCTTTGATGGAAAGTACCAAACAAAAAGTGCAGAGTGAATATCCGGCATTTGAAAATGTATATACATTGAATGAGTTCATCGGGGAAGAAAAAGAAGTGCCATCCGTGTATGGACAACCTCAGGAACAATATGAAGAGATGTTTGGTTTGCTGCAGAAATATGTTAAAAAACTGGCAGAAAGATTAAATCAGGTAAATTAACGTTATATCAAATGAATAAATGTAACTGGAGAAAAATAGATGTCAAAAATGGCATCTATTTTTTGTGTTTTGGTATTGAAATCTTCGAATATCAGGTGTAATATAATCATATACTTAACGTAGTAATAAAAACTACATAGAATAGTTCGGAGGTGTGAGATATGAATAAACAAAATAGACATATTAAAGATCCTGGAAGTGCAATTACTCATTTTATTGGAATGTTAATGGCGATTTTTGCAGCAATTCCACTTTTGATTCAGGCGGCGAAGGAGAGAGATTCTGTTTACCTGGTTTCCCTTACGGTGTATGCGGTCAGCATGGTACTTCTGTATGCGGCAAGCACCACATATCATACATTTGATATTTCAAAAAAAGTCAATACGATTCTTAAGAAGGTTGACCACATGATGATATTTGTATTGATTGCCGGAAGTTATACACCGATTTGTCTTTTGGTGTTAGACAGAAATATTGGGATTCCGCTTCTGATACTGGTATGGGGAATTGCAATTGTTGGTATATTTATAAAAGCTTTCTGGGTATACTGCCCGAAATGGGTATCATCCGTACTTTATATTGGAATGGGATGGACTTGTGTACTGGCTTTTGGTCAGATGTTAAATGGTTTATCCACGGCAGAATTTGGATGGCTTTTAGCAGGCGGAATTATTTATACAATAGGTGGAATCATTTATGCATTAAAGCTTCCGATATTCAATATGAAACATAAGAATTTCGGAAGCCATGAAATCTTTCACTTATTTGTGATGGGCGGCAGTGCCTGCCACTTTGTAGTGATGTATTTACTTGTATAGAATTTTAAAGTTTTCTTCCAAGCATTTCCGGATTAGTTGCATATTTGAGTGCAGTCTCACCAGTGATTTTGCCCTGCTTATAGAGGGCGAGGAGACTGTTATCCATAGAAATCATATCCGGTTTGGCGGAAGAGTATATTTGGGCATCAATCTGAGGCACCTTATTATCACGAATCATATTGCGGATTGCAGGTGTCACGGTCATGATTTCCCATGCAGGGACTACGGTTCCATCTATGGCAGGAACAAGCTGCTGTGAAATGACAGCAGTAAGTACCATAGAAAGCTGCACAGCAATCTGGCGTTGCTGGTTGGCAGGAAATACATCTATAATACGGTCGACTGTGTTGGCGGCTCCGATAGTATGCAGGGTAGATAAAAGCAAATGACCTGTTTCGGCAGCCATCATTGCTACGTTAATGGTTTCGTAATCGCGCATTTCGCCTAAGAGAATGACATCTGGGCTCTGGCGCAGTGCGGCACGTAATGCAGAGACATAGTTTTCCGTATCAATCTGAATTTCCCGCTGGCTGACAATGCTTTTTTTATGCTGATGCAAATATTCCAAAGGATCTTCCAACGTAATGATATGTTTTTGCTGGGTGTTATTAATCTGGTTAATCATACAGGCAAGAGTGGTGGATTTACCACTTCCAGCCGGACCGGTTACCAGAATCATACCTTTGGAAGTATTTGTGAGCTGCATGACATGTTCGGGGATACCAAGTGCAGTATAATCTGGTAAATCAAAAGTGATGATACGGATGACTGCTGATAAGGAGCCACGCTGCTTATAGGCGCTGACACGGAAACGGGACAGCCCTTGGATTGCGAAGGAAAAATCATCATCTCCCAAAGCGTGCAGCCGCTCCATGCTGCGGCGTCCTGCTAACTCATAAATATCATTCAGAAGTGCTTCGGTATGTTGCGGAAACAGTTTTTCTTCTGTAACGTGTCCGATTATTCCATTTGTGCGGAAAGACACCGGAAGCCCGGCTACGATAAATACATCCGAAGCATTGTCTTTAATTGCCTGTTCTAAGATCATTTTTAAATTCATTTCAAGACTCATAAATCTCCCTTTCTTTATATTGAAATGTTTTTGGATATTCAGCTACTTTTCGCATACTTTCCATTCCAGTATTTTATAATAATGCTCTGATTCAGCGGGGTCTGTGACCTGAATTTTTACTGACAAGAGCTGATTGTTTTCCATAGGAACTTTGTAGGTGAGGATGGGGAAATCCGCATCTGTACTTACAGAAACAGTGGTATCATTTATCGTAAATGCAGTTTGTGAGATTATAGCACTGCGGTTCTCTTCCAATGCAGAATCGATTTGTGCAAGAATTTCTTCAGCTTTGGAAGAAGCAGTATAATAATCAGTCCGATGACTGGCAAGTTTTTCACTTAAGGTATAATCGCTTTTGGCGGTAGAAAGACCCAGGAGCGCAAATGTAGTCAGACAAACTATCAGAAATATAATCAACAGTGAGGATAAGCCGATATTGGGAAATCCATCTGTGCATTTTTCTTTCTTCATGAGAAATCCTCCTTCTATTCATGAAAAACTATTCATGAAAAACAGTTTTTGCAATATGGTGACTGGTTTCTAATTCGTAAATGACTGATGCATCCGACTTGTGGATTACTTGCATCTTGGCAGTCAGCATATGATTTTCTTCCTGAAGAGTCAGCTTCAGTTCGCAGACTTCAGAACCTTCTTCACAAAGCTTAAAATCTTTGTCAAAATAGAAAATGCAAGCTATGCTGTCGGTCGTGTCAGCAGGAGATGAAATGTCAGCCAAAGAATATTCCTGTCTGAGCAAATCCACAGCCTGAGGCAGGCTGTCCGATGTCTTACAGATTTCGGCAATGGTAGAACATTCATTTACTGCGTGAGACAGCTCTTGGGAACGCTGACTCAGTAAGTGGGATTTTACGAAAAACTGCACACAGACAGCGCTGGCAATGGAGAAAAATAAAATAGCCAGTATCAATTCCATTAAAAATAAACTGGAAGATTGAGGTCTGTTTTTACGAACCATAAGATATAATATCCTTTCTTTAACGTGCTAATTTGTTTCATTTTCTAATCCGACTACAATAGAAGCAGAATGCCCGTTTTGGTCAATACAATCAAAATGAAACAGATTTTCATTTACCTGGGTCATGGAAAATGACTCAATATCAAGAATCTTTTTGCCATTAGAAGCATCTGCATTTGCCCCATCTTTGATAAAAAGCTCTTTTAAGGCATTGTCGTGAGCATATATATAAGTGGTGTAAGAATCACCATTATAATCCTGTTTTAAAATCAAAGCATCACATCCATCAAAAGTTCCAAGGGATACGGAGCCGTCCATGTCGTTCTGGTGCATTTTCTCTGAAATATAGGAAAGCGCTGTTCGCGCTGTGTCATTCCGGGATGAATTTTCCACGGATGATTGATAAATACGGGCTGCAAGAAGTACAACCATCAAAGCAGACAGTGTGAAAATAAAGAAGAGGGCAATTGGAAAGAGCAAGTCTATCATATGCCGTTTTCGGTTTTGTAGTTGCATACTAATTCCTCTTTTCTATAATTGTGACATCCGGCATCAGGTTTGCACCGGTAGTACGATAGTCAACATAAAATAAATCTTCGTTGTAAGTCAGTCCATAATTGTCTTTCAAATATTCCAGACTTTCTGGATAGACACCTTCCACGCTGTAACAATAACTGATACTCTGGGTAATCGCATTTTCCAGAGCTTTTTTCTGACGGGCGGTAGTACTCTCTGATAAAGAAGAAATACCCGAGAGGAATAAAATCATCACAAGCAGGAACATGCATATTGGAATCAGGAGTCGGCCAGAGAAGCGGGAATGCTTTTGATACTCGAAACGATGCATAGCCAGCCCTCCTTTATATACCAGACATGATGCCCATGAGTGGAAGCATAACGGATAACAGAATGATGCCCACGATTAAAGATAAGGCCACAACCAGGGTTGGCTCTAATATGGCAAGGGCATTATTCATGCGGGTGTCGATTTCATCCTGATAAAGAGAAGAAATCTGACTCATAACCTGATCCATCGCACCTGTTTTGGAACCGATGGATGCCATTCGTGCATACACACCAGTGAAAATGCCGGAAGAGAACAGGGCAGAAGCAAGTTCTTCACCAGAGGAAAGTTTCTCGGTGCAGGTATCAAGCTTTTGCAGAAAAAACGGATCGTCAATTAAAGCACACACCAGTTCCATACTGCGGTCAGGATTCAGTCCGCTGCTGAGGGTCAGTGCCATACCGCTTGCAAAACGGCAGGCGGCAATTTCTTCGTAAATTTTCCGGATTGGACGGATATGATAGCCGAGTTTTCGGGAAAGCGCTCTGCCAGAAGCAGTACGGACCGCATAAAATCCAAATACAACAATTGCTAACAGTAAAACAGATAAGAATACCGCATATTGGCTGATAAGATTTCCCATATTCATAAGAGCGCGGGAAACACCAGTCATCTCGGTTCCTAACTGTACAAATACCTGTTGGAAGACCGGCATAACTTTAACGAGAAGTACGATGATAACAAACACCATCATTCCAATCATAACCATAGGATAGGTGACTGCACTTTTGATGGTGCGGGAAATATCAGCTTCCCGTTCATAGTGTGACTGCAAGGCTGCCATAACATCATCCAATGTACCGGTTTCTTCTCCAATAGCAGTCATATGTATCATATAAGATGGAAAAAGGTGAACGGATTCAAATGCATGAGGCAGACTTCCACTTTCGGTCATGTCATCAAGCAGGGCATGAAGAACTGCTTTTTCTTCTTCTGAAGAAGCATCCTCCAGCATAATGTCTAAACCTTCTGTGGCAGAAATTCCAGATTTTAAAATCAAAGCCATCTGTCCGCAGAAAGAAGAAAGTTCCATATTGGAAAAAGGTTTGTTGGAAAAATTTTTTTCACTCATAGAAGTCCTCCGTTCTAATGCTTATACTTGAATTACAGTTAAATAAAACGTTCATATCAATAAGAATACTTAACAATATAGTTGCTTCCATCACCAACATATTTTTTGACGGAATCCTCATCGTTGTTTGCAGCAAGAGTCGGGTCCATTAAGGACCAGTCTTTTCCGTCAAATTCAATGATATTATCTACCCATCCGGACTCGTCAAGATAGACGCTAATCCATGCATGATATGCTGTCCCTGAATATCCGACAACCAGTTTGGTTGGAATTCCCTGTGAACGCAGAAGAGCAGACATCAGAGAAGCATAGTCGAAGCAAATACCCTTGCGAGTTTTCATGGTTTCATCAATATCAGGAATATAATCAGTAGGAATATCTTCTGCAAAATCTGTATCATAGGTAATATTTTCAATCACATAATTATAAACCTGTTCTACATAGTCCAAATCATCTGCCGATTGTGCAGACAGTTCCATTCCGTATTTTACTGCTTCACTGTCCTGTGTAAACCAGACATACTGGTTTGGATATAAGAAGGGTTTGAATTCATCATTTAATGTCACAGAGATTGTCTGCGAAAAAGATAGGGCATATTTGTTGTCATATGCATGCTCGTAGACATCAATTTGATAAGTGCCATTACCCCCTGATAATGGAAAGGTTTCGTAATCACCGGGAACAAGACAGTAGGAATATAAGGTTCCGTCAGGTGTAGTGACCTGAATACGGGATTTATCAGAATCTCCCTGATATCGAACCATAAAATATCCTTCTGCAGTGTTAGATGCATCAATAGAAACGGAATCGTTTCCATATGCTTCTGTTCCACTTGCCTGTGGAGAAAGCACTTCCGTTATGGTGTCCCGTGGATTCTCCGGTGGAGAGGAATCTTCTGACTTTGTGGAAGTCTGTTTGCCCTGACATCCGGTAAGAACCGTTCCTGCTAAAAGAGAAAGAGTGAGAACAACAGCAAGCGCATATCGTAAGTGTGGAACAACAGATATCCTGTGCATATGTAGAAACTCCTTTCTCGTATGTAAAAGGCTGTTGGATATGAAAAATTTCAATCCGCAGCTTCATAGTAATCGTTTAATGTATGTTCAAAATTAAGTGTAAAGTATTACCTGCCATATCAGGAACGTAGACATCTAAATCTGTTTCCAGATAGAGAAAGATAATGCAGTCATTTTTCTTGTCATAAGAATATGGTTTCACAGAATTACCATCGGAATCATTTGCGGTAATATGCTCATAGTCAATACCAGAGATATCGTCACTGACATAAAGATAAACCAATTCTCCTTTGTGCACGCTGGATTGGTATACAGGGTGTTTGGTGTCTATAGTATCTATTTCGATAGTTTCTGTATGGACTTGGTTGTTTATCAAAGTTACAGATACCTGCATTACTCCGTTTTCTGTTGGCTCAATAGAAAATGTCTGGCGTTCTGTCTGAGAAACAGGGACAGATTTTCCATTTAATTCAGCCATTACACTTTTGGCTGGAAATGGTGTATCCAGTGCAAAGGTATAGACTGGTGGATAAGAGGATGTTTCTGTGTCAAGTGTTACGGTAAAATCCGGATAAATAAATAAAAATGGCACCAGTGCAAATAAAATCAGGGTTGCAATTAAGATATATTTCTGAAATGCAAAACGTTCTTTTCTATAATTACTGTATGAGATTAAAACATCCAAAGGAATCGAATTCGGCTCAGTCTGGCATGCCTCGAAAATATTCTGAAGCATTTGGCTTGCCAAATCCTGACTGAGTTCAGGAACCCGGTTCTTTTTTGAAAAAGGAAAGTTCATTGGCTGTGCTGCCTCCTTTAAACATTCATAATCTGATGAAGCCGCTTCCGACCCAGATTTAAATAACGTCTGACAGAACTATGGCTGATATGCATCATTCTGGCGATTTCCCGGTTCGTCATGTGGTCACAGTATTTCATAAGTATGATCTGGGATTCGCTAAAAGGAAGATTTAAAATTCTTCGAATCGAATACTGGTTTCCATCAATAGATACCAGCGATGCTTCAAAATTTCCGAAGATATTATTTTGTTTTCTTCGAATTAAAAAACAAGTCTTATATCCTATTTGATGTAACTGAGCCAGAAAAAGAGCTGGGTCTGGCAGAGCGCGAATTTCTTTTAAAGACTGTATATAAGTCTGCTGGAGGGCATCCTGAGCGAGATATTCGTCTCCTAAATATTGGTATGCAAATGCATACTGCTCCTGATAAGTAGCTGCGTATAATTCGGCAAATGCATCACTATGCCCGTTTTGCGCCTGAATAACTAGACGGGAAATATATTTGTAATCCAGTTTTGCCATAATTACAACACCTCTTTATCGGAATATCCACCATTTACCGGGGGTGTATTTTGGCTAATGCGTTTGAAAGAAAGCGCAATTAAGTCAGTAACAGTAGGTGCGGAATCACCGTCATGGAATGCAATTCCGTATTGATACTCAATTGGATATACATTCGCTATGTTGTTGTGTTCTGCTACTTTCCGCTCTACCCGGGCAAGAAAGATATCAATTTTGGCGCGGTCTGTGTCTTCGAACAATGCAATGAACTTATTGCCGCCATTACGTCCAACAAAACATAGATTTAAAGAGGTCATTCGTAAAATATTAGAAAAATCACGAATGAGAATATTTCCCTGAATATGTCCATAATCCCTGTTAATGTCAGAAATATTTGTCAAGTCGAACATGACACAGCCCATATTTTCAGGAAGGGGCTGGTCTAAATATTTTTCAATAATAGCGTCGCAACTGAAACGGTTGGCAATTCCTGCCACTGGGTCAGAGTGAACGGCATAGTTCAATTCCCGGAAATCCTTTTTCCAGGAAGACAGCAGGCTGAAATCAAGAAAAATAAAAAGAAACGAAATAAAAAGCACCAGCCATAAGAGTCCACAAATCAATCGGACTCTGGAGTCGGCAGCAATCATATGGTAAAGCTCTGGATTCAAAAGAATCAGACCGGCGCAGATAAGCGCCACTATAATAAACACAATTAATTGAATGGTTTTGGCTATATCAAGTTTCTTCATGCAATACACTCCTTGCCTGCATCATATATTGCATTCATTATAGCATAGATTTATTTTAAAACTCAAAAAAATATGGGAATTCACGAAAAAGTTACAAAATTTTAGCTAAAAAATTTATATGAAAGGGATGTAACCTTGACTTTATAAATGGGGTAAAGTAGAATTTAATCAAAGAAGTAAAGACAGTGAAAAACGAATGGTATACTTACATAATAAGTAATATAAGTAGGAAAGGGATTTGGAAATGAGCGAACGTATGGAGGTTCTCAGAGCGTGGATGCTAGGGAAAGAAGAAGTCACCTATGGGGACAAATTAATTCTATTAGGTCGTAACAACACGACAAAGGCAGCAAAGCTTCTGCTGATTCTCTTGCATAGCGGTGAAGAGGGAATCCCTAGAACGAGGCTGATGGAAGAACTTTGTGGAAGAGAAGATATGGTGGATGCAGCGAATAATCTTCGTGTTACTGTGCACAGATTAAAAAAAGCGTTGGCAGAAGAGGGTCTTCCTGCATATGATTATATTGTGTCAAAAGGCGGGGTTTACAGATGGACAGCACCGATGAAGACGGAAGTAGATGCGCTGGAATTTCGCAGACTGGTAGAAGCTGGAGAAGCGGAACCAGATGTGGATAAGAAAGCAGAAGTACTGGAAAAAGCCTGTAGAATGTATCAAGGTGAGTTCCTGCCGAAGTTATCTACGGATGAATGGGTATTGATTGAAAGTGCACAATATAAGAAACTATATGAGCGGTCATTGGAATGGCTTTGTACTTATTTAAAAGAGCGGGAAGATTATGAGAAGGTGCTCGAATTGGTGGACGTAGCATGCCGTCTGTATCCATTTGATGAATGGCAGGCTGAGAAGGTAGAGTGCTATATTGAACTTGACCGTTATGAAGAAGCCATGAAGGAATATGAGAACACGGCTAAACTGTTGTTTGATGAACTTGGAGTAACGCCATCTGAAAGAATGATGAAGCAGTTTGATGCGATGAGTGAACGAATCAGCAGCAGACCACAGCTTTTACATGAGATTAAAGAGGGACTTCAGGAAGCAGAAGATGATGAGCTGGGAGCATTTTATTGCACTGCACCAAGCTTCCGCGACGCATATCGGATGATGCGACGGAATATGGAAAGAAATGGACAATCGGTGTATATTATGCTCTGCAGCATTACAGATGGAAAAGGACAGTGCATGAAAGAATGTGCTAAGCTGGACCAGATGTCGGAAGTTTTGTTCCAGGCAATTAAAGAGTCTTTGCGGAAATGTGATTCATTTACAAAATATAATCCGGCGCAGTTCTTAATTATGCTTACAGGAATTAATGAAGAGAATTGTCATCTGGTGGCAGAACGTATTGCAAATTCATTTGCAAGAGAACACAAGACGTGGGCGAAACGACTTACGTGTACGGTTTCTTCTTTATATGAATGTGATTTAAAATAGCGGAAAAGGGGAAGGATAATGGAACATCAGGAGTTGCAGCACATGAATCTATCTGCCCCCAATCTAATCGTGGTATGCGTGGATCAGACGGAGAACGGCGATATTGGAGGAAGATTTTATCATTGCTACGGAAAAGAACCGGTAGTGTTCAGCAGCATTATAGAATTAATGACAAAAGCTGATCGGTTCTTTGATGAGATTGCTTTTCCTCAGGCATCGACTGAAACAAGATGTTTTGTGGAAAAGAAGAAAGAAACGGAAAGAAGAGCATATAATAGAAAACGACCAGAGCGCACAGTGGATGTAGAAGAGTTACTCAGCCATAGGGGTAAGAGAGAAAGCTTCGCAATCTGTGTTAAGTTCCGACAGAAATCTACATGGCAGGGAGAATTGGTCTGGCTGGAAGAGGAAAAGAAAGTTTCCTTTATGAATATGCTGGAATTACTGAGACAAATTGATAAAGTATTATTAAGAGAAGATACCTGATAATCTATGAAAACAGATTTCAGGTATTTTTCTGTTCGTGAGGAATGAGACGGGAAAGTATTACAAAGTGAAAAGATTGATTAAAAATAATTAAAAAAATTAATGAAAATAACACGGTGTAATGCTTTTTGTAATAGGTTATAAAATATAATAAAAGCACAATAGAAATTGTATAATAAAATCAGTAAATAGATGAGAAAAAAACACACAATAACTTCATACTATTAATTATTGAATGATTTATAATAATGAATTATAATGAAGGGGATTTTAAGGGAGCGATGTAAATTGTGAGACAAGGAAAAGGAAAAGACACGAATACATTTATTGTTAAGATTGTAAATCAACAAAATGAAACTTGGCAAGGCAGCGTCACTTGGATGGAAGAGCAAAAGGTGCAGAATTTTAGAAGTGCATTGGAACTGCTGAAGCTGATAAATGGAGCACTGGAGGAAGATTCCGGAGCGGAAGGAGGAAGCCATGAAAAGTAAAACGTTAAAAAGATGTATCGCTATAATGCTTTGCATGGTCATCGTGTTGAGCGGAAGCGGATATCTGCTGGCAGAAAGTTTACAAGAGGGAAGAGCAGATATTGGAACCGAGGTACAGTCGGAAGAAGGAACAGCAGAGGATGAACAGCAGGCTACTGATGAAGGAACCGTGGAAGTAGAGGTTCCGAAGGAAGAAGAACAGGAGAACACGGAAGCAACTGCGAAAGAAAATACTGAGGCAGAAGCAACTACGAAAGAAAATACTGAGGCAGAAGCAGAAACTCCGGCGGTGGAAAATGCAACAGAAGAACCGAAAGAAGCAGAAGCACAGCCGATTCTCCAGCTTACATATGAAGATGATAAAGTGAAAGTAACAGTAGATGCGGTAGAAGCTGGAAATATTCCGGATGGAGCAAGTCTTTCTGTTACACCAATCGAGAAAAAAGAAATCACAGCTTCTATGAGTGCTGATGAAAAAGCAAAAGCAGAAGAAATCAACGAACAGTACGATTTGACAGAACAGAAGCTTCAGGAAAAGGCTGAAAATGAAACCTATGATATCGCCGGATTCCTTGCTTACGATATTACTTTTGTAGATGCAGATGGAAATAAGCTTGAACCAAACGGAGACGTAAAAGTTTCGATGAAATATAAGCAGGCTGAAATTCCAGAAGAAGCAAAGCAAGTATTAACTGAGAATGATGCCTCCGCATTAGATGTAACAGTAATGCATCTGGAAGAAGATGAGCAGGGCGAAGTCAAAGAAGTTGTGGATATGGTTGCTGATGAGAATGAGACAGCAGAAGTAGAAACAACATCTTTGATGAAAGTAAAAAAAGCAGAGTTTGTGACAGACAGTTTTTCTATATTTACATTGACCTGGCAAAATAATTTTGACAATTCGGTTTTGCAAGAGCATCTTGTAGATTATGAACAAACTGATGGATTACGACTTGTTGATGATATTGTAAATACAGGTGCCCTAAAGGCTGAATATTCAGTGGAAGAAGGAAATGAACCAACAACAATTACTTCTTATATATGGTATAGAGGTGATGCGAAAGATGGTAATTATACAGAAGTTGGCAAGGTAAATTATCAGGGAGGCAAATCTAATCTTTCTGAGGATGGAACGGAACTTTATCCGGCATTTGATAATGGAGCACGTAAATGGTATAAAGTAAAAGCCACCTTATCTAATGGAACAGAAGTGGAAGCTGGACCTGTTCAAGTGGTCTATTATAATGAACTTGAGAATGGAAGTTTTGAAACACCAGCGGTATATGAGCGTTTTTTCAATTACCAGTGGTCAAATAATAATTATGCACAGAATAATGGGGTTTGGCAGACAACAGGCACAGGCACAGGCACAAAGAGTGGTAGCGATATTGAGATTGTTCGAAAAGGAGCTTCGGGAGGACAATCAGCATATAGTTGGAATGGTGATTGGAATAATGCAGCTGTTGATGGTAACCAATTTGCAGAATTGAATTGTGAAGCGGCAGGTGCATTGTATCAAGATGTGCTTACTATGGAAGGAACGCCATTGAATTATTGGTTGTCACATAGGGCAAGGGGATCAAATCCAAGTGCAAACTCAGAATATGATACGATGTTTCTTGTTATTATGCCGACTAAAGATGCACAGGCGTTAACTACTCAGGAGAAATTGGAAAAATACTTGAAGGATTTGAATGTTGACTGTGCTGTAACAGAACGTAGTGTGACGGATACAATTGTATATAATGCAAATGGAGTATTAGTTGTAAGAATTACGAGTAATGATCAGAGTTGGCATAACCTAAGTAAGACAGTTGCATATACTCCGACGTCAAGTTTAACAAGGTTTTTCTTTATGTCTGGTAAGACAGCATCTGGAAACAATACTGTTGGTAACTTCCTCGACAAAGTAGGATTTTCACAAACATTACCACCAGTAGCAGACGATGAATTTTCAATTCAAATTGAAAAGGAATTCAGAGGTCTTGGAAATGAAGATATTAACAGAGTAAAAAATGCAATCCAATTTGAGATTACAGCAACAAAAGATGGAAAAGAACTTAGTGAAAGTGAAGTAAGAGATTTATTTGGAACAAATGTAATCTCTGGCCAGAATATGGTTCAGACAGCAGATGGAACGCTTGTATATCCAATTGCAAATAAGAGGATTGGAATAAACGATAGTTATCGGGTGACTATTACAGAGAAAAATGCGGAGGTAGATGGATATAAACTTGAAGCTTCTGCACAGACGAAGGTCTCTGAGGGAAATGGAACACCGACAATAACAGAAGGAGCTGTAATTGCTGAGCTAAAAGGCAAAGTGACAGCAACTGTAACATTTACCAACAGTTACGAGGCTGCGAATTATAAGAAGGTTAACTTCACTAAAGTATGGGATGATGATGGAAATTCCTTTGGAACTAGACCAAGTAGTTTGGATGTTACTTTACATGCAAGTATCGTGGTAGAAGAAGATGGAAGAAATGTTGAAAAAACTTTAGATGATTTAACAAAAACAGTAAGTTTAACATCGCACAATGCTGCTTCAGATAATAAGAATATATGGAAATATTCTTGGAATGTACCTGTATATCACGTATACAACGGAGTAAAGGTTGAGATTCAGTATCGTGTAACAGAAGGCGAAATTAACAGCGACTATGTATACAAGTCACCAACAAATGGAACTGCTGTTGCAGGAGATGGGAACGATTATAACTATACAAATTTTGATGATGTAAAAACGGATGGAGATGCAGCAACAACTGCAAAAGGAGCGGCTGTTAAAAAGCAGACTTATAATATTTTACTGAAAACAAGCGATCTTCTTGCAAATCCGATATCATTGGTTGCAAATGATAATGAGAAATCTGATTTAGGTGAACCGGCACATAATAAGTATATTGAATACAATGCAAGCACAGGAGAGTATACTTTAAATCTTGATGTGACTGGAGCCAAAGGGGATACTCCGGGAGTTGATGTATTGTTTGTGGTTGATACATCAGGTAGTATGGGTTCTGATTATAACAACTTGTTGCCGACTGTAAAGAGGCTGCTTACAAATAGTACAACAGGTATTATTGACAGAATTTTTGCAAAAGATGGCAATGTGAATTCGGTAGCCATGGTATCATTTTCAAGTAAACAGAATACTATACCAACTGCCTGGTATCAAACTTCAGACAAGGAAAGTTTCAAACAAAAAGTTAATAGTTTATCTGCGACAGGAGGAACTAACTGGACATCTGCAATGATGAGTGCTTCTAGTTTGTTATCGCAGAAAAACAGCAGTAAGAATGAAAAAGTTGTGATTTTCCTGTCAGATGGCGAACCTACTTATAGTGTTAATAATTGGGGTCAGCAAACGGGAAATGGAAGTTACACATACGACAGTTATTATACAGATGCTGTGAATCAAGTTAAAGGATCTTCTTCGTTAAGTCGTGCAAAAATATATTCTGTATATTTGACATCAGATACAAAGGAAGGAATGGAGACATTTTCGGATAAGTTAAATAATTCTGAACTTGTAGATGGAACAGACCTTACTGCTGCCTTGAATACAATCCTGAGCAAAGTAATTCCTACTTACAAAAATGTGGCTATTACAGATACACTCAGCACTTATGTAGACTTTGCAGAAAGCAATCCTGCTATTACAGTTACTAAGAAGAATGCAGCAGGAACTGTAGTGTTGGATTCTTCTCAATACACAGTAAATGTAACAGGCAAACAGGTAACAGTTGAATTACTTCATGGTGCTTCGTTAGAGGATGGAGCAACTTATACAATAAGCTTTAAGGTAAAACCATCCGAAGCTGCGAACAGTTATTATAATAGTCATAATGGTGAATATCCACATACAGGTGATGCAGGAACCGGAAGTACAAGTGCAGGACAAAAAGGATTTTATTCGAATGACTTCAATCAGACAAAAGTTACTTATGAAATAGATGGAACAACAGGAAGCAAGAGTGCAACATATCCGAAACCAGTTGTTCAAGTAACAACACATAAGCTTTCATATGAGAAAGTTTGGAATAAGCCTGATGGTATAGACATTCCGAAAGGTTCTGATGATAAAGACATTTCTGTAGAATTAACTGTAACTTATACAGATGGAACACAGAATACTATCACATTAACAGCACCTGATTATAAATGTGAAGAAACTGTTTCAGTTACTAAGAAGATTGCTAGTGTAACGGAGAAAACAGTTGATGGATATACAGCATCTTATGATATAACAGATGGAACAAAAGCAATAGTAACTAACAGTTATTCTAAAATTACATCAGGTTCTATCAAAGTTGTAAAACAATGGGAAGGAAATGGACCTGAGACTCCTCCAATTAGCGTAAGCTTATGGCAAAGTGCAGATAACGGATCTGCAGTCCAGTATGGCAAGACCATTACACTTAGTGATGATAATAGCTGGCAGCATATTTGGGCTAATTTGCCAACGCAGGAAGGAAACGGAAGCAATTTAGTTCATTACACATACGCAGTTCGTGAGGAAAATATTCCTGTAAATTATTCAAGTAATATTACTTACAAACCTGATGAATATGATAGTGATATGACTATTGCAACGATTACAAATGTTTATGATTCAAAATGTGCAGATGAAAATTATTACGTTGCCAATGTACTTCAGACAGAACAGTGGACAATGAATAAGATTTGGCAGGATGAAGTTGATAACAGTAGTCGACCAGAAAGTCTTGATGTTACAGTAAATGGTATGAAATTTACATTAAGCGGAAGCTCTGATTGGTCTAAGACGGTAACAGTGCTTAAGAAAAAGAATGTATCATATGAAGCAAATGAAGAGTTGACGAGTGATTCATATGAACAGGTTGATAAAGTTCTTAATACATCAGATTCAGGAATGAATGTTACCTTTGTGAATAAGTTGAAAACAAAATCAATAACTGTTCATAAAGAATGGAATGATGGAGAGATTTTAACAAGACCAAAGAGCATTCAGTTTAAACTTCTTTATAAGAATAAGAGTGAAGATGACAGTAAATATCAGCCATATGGTAATGAGATTTATCATATTACAGAAGAAGATAGAGACAATGAAATTCCATGGACTACAGTGATTTCTGGCTTACCTGTCACATATGACTATAAGATTGAAGAAATTGTTGTTGACGGAAGTGGATATCTGTCTGAGGTAACTTCTGAAGGTGATAGCTTCACAATCACTAATACACTTAAATGGAGTGCAAAAAAGGTTAGTGAACAGTGGGATGATGAAACTGTTAAGAATCTTAAAGGCGCAAAGTTTGAATTGAAAGATAGTTCTTCAACAGTTATTGCGACTGGAACATCTGGTGAAGATGGAATGATTGCATGGAAAGTGAAATCCGGACAGAATATAGATTTAAAGAAACTGAATGGAGAATATACAATCATTGAGACGAAAGCACCTGAAGGATATATGATTCATGAAAGTGGATGGACACTCGGATTTAGCAATGGACTTTTGACAACATTTGATAGAAATGAAGTTAAAGGAAATGCGACGGATGGTGTAGTGATTAGTCTTACCAATAAACAGTTGTATGAACTTCCAGAAACTGGTGGAATCGGAATTTTCTGGTATACAATCGGTGGTATGCTACTTATGATGGCAGCAGCACTGATTTTATATAAAAGAAAGTGCAGGGAGGTGCTGGATAAATAACCTATGAAAAGTTCAGCGGCTCAGCTGCAAAAAGAAAAAACAAAAGAGAGGTAAAAATTGGGGAAACCCAAAGGAAAAGGAGAGAAGATTATGAAAAAATTCAAAAAACTCTTTTCAGTGTTGTTAACACTGGCAATGGTGCTCGGAATGAGCATGACAACATTTGCTGCACCAGAAACATCTTACACAAGTAAGATTGAAGTAAAAGGCTTATCTTCACAGGAAAGAGAAACAGTTAATCTGTATGCAGCAATTACTTTGAATGCAGATAAAAATGAATGGGTGATTGCAGATTGGGCAAAGCCTTATGTAACACTGGATACAGCAAATAATAAGTACACAGTAGAAAACTGGAAGGGACTTTCCAAAGCCGCATCTGGAAATCCGATTCAGCAGAAGAGGACGCATGAAATTGGAGATACGATGGTTACATTTGAAGATGTTCCGGTGGGCGCATATGTAGTAACAGCCTCAGGTGAAAAAATTGCTTACGCACCAATGGTAGCTGAAACATATGATGCGGAAGCAACTTATATGCAGGCTAAAAACGTAGAAGTAACTGCAAAGTCGTCCGGATACGAACTGACAAAACAGCAGAAGGTTGAAGCGTCAGGCAATAAATTTGTAAAACGCGGCGAGGAGCTTACCTTTGAGATTACAACAACATTCCCAGCTTTTGATGAAGCTGATTCAGAAGATAACGAATTTACTATCGTAGATACGCCGACCGGTCTGGATATTAAAGAAATTACAAGCCTTAAAGTAGGCAATGATACACTGGAAGAAGGCAATGAATACACCATGACAAAAGATTTGACTACAGGCGCAGTTACCATTGATTTAACCGACTATATTGGAACAGAAAATGCACATGCAGGCCAGAAAGTAGTAGTTACCTATAAAGCAATCGTTACAGCAGCAGAAGGAACAGCAGGTGGAGGCATTTATAAGAATACAGCAAATGCATATCGTAACGGAACAAAGACAGGTGAAGATAACGAAGAAGGTTGGACTGGCGATATCACACTGACTAAGACAGATGATGCTAAGAATGAAGCAGATAGAAAAACGCTGGTAGGAGCAGAGTTTGAGGTATACAAGAACTTTGTAGATGAAAATGGCAAAGTTACAGCAAATGAGGATGATAAGTTATACTTTGTAAAAGAGGCAGATGGTGTATATAAGTTAGCATTATCAACGGATGAAGAGGGTGCAACGTCAACAGTAGTTGCAACAAATGGTACAGTTCAGGTGAAAGGCCTCGACGAGGGAACCTACTGGTTCAAAGAGACAAAGGCTCCGTCTGGATATTCTATTAATGCAGCAGGAAAACAGGTTACGATTGAGCTTCCTACAGCAAAAAATGATGGTAAATTAACGAATGTATCTGTAAGCGATACACTTACTGATACCAAGCTTTCAGCTCTTCCAGGAACTGGTGGTATCGGTACAACAATCTTCACAATCGGTGGATGCTTAATCATGATTGCAGCAGCAGCTTTATTCTTCGCAAGCCGCAAAAAACAGCAGCACTAATTTATTACTTGATGAATTGAAAAAGATACATAAGTGATAGTAATAGTAGTCCTGGGTGGAAGCCCACTCAGGACTACTGTAAAAAAGAGTAACTACAACAACAAGGAGAGTTCGGATGAAAAAGAAAACCAGTACAATAATATTTGTGATTATATTTTTAGCCGGTTTGTCCTTATTGCTGTACCCATTTGTGGCAAATGAATGGAACAATTACAGACAGAAACGACTTATCAGCAGTTATGAGAGTAAAGTTTCTGAGCTGGAATCAGATGGGGAGATTGATTACGAAGCAGAATGGAAACGGGCAGAAGCATTTAATCAGGCATTGCTTCCAAGTATTTTACCGGATTCATTTGCAATTGCAAGCGCATCTGATGAGCCGGATAAAGAGTATATGTCTTGCCTGAATATCGCAGGCGATGGTATGATGGGAATAGTAGAAATTCCGAAGATTGATATCAAGCTTCCGATTTACCATACAACGGATGAAGATGTGCTTGCCAAAGCAGCAGGGCATCTGGAAGGAAGTTCCCTTCCGATTGGCGGGAAGAACAGTCACGCAGTTATTTCTGCACATAGAGGACTTCCAAGTGCAGCATTGTTTACCGATCTTGATAAGCTGGCAGAGGGAGACCATTTCCTGATTCATGTTCTGGATGATACCCTTTGCTATGAGGTAGACCAGATTTCGGTAGTAGAACCGGAACAGACAGATAGTCTTGCAGTGGAAGATGGAGAAGATTTGGTAACACTTCTCACCTGTACACCTTATGGAGTGAATACACACAGACTTTTGGTAAGAGGTCACAGAGTTCCATATGATCCGGAAGAAATTCAGGAAAATGAAACCGGAAATGTACCATTTAGTTTCCACACAAATTATCTGTTGTGGGTATTGGCAGGACTTGGTATTACAGGAATATTTATTTTGATTTTATACCGTCGTGAGCGGAAGCTTGCAAAGGCGAAAGAATCGAAGGAGTAAATATGAAGCGAAAGATATCAAGTATCTTATTTGGACTGTTATTCTTAATTGGATTTGGCATATTGGTTTATCCCACCGTTGCTAATCAGTGGAATACCTATCGTCAGAGCAGGCTAATCAGTCATTACGAGACTGTGATGGAGGAGATGGAACCACAGGATTTTACAGAAGAATGGGAAAAAGCGAAGGCATTTAACGATACATTCACACAGAACAATCTTTATGGGGATGTGTTTGGCAGTGAAGATACCAATCTGGAAGATACCGAATACTGGAAAGTCCTGAATGTTGCGAATGACGGAGTAATGGGATATCTATCCATTCCGAAAATAAATGTGAAGCTTGCCATTTACCATGGTGTAGAAGACGATGTGCTTCAGACTGGGATTGGCCATATGAATGGCACGAAGCTTCCGATTGGCGGAGAGAGTACACACAGTGTACTGGCAGCACACAGAGGGTTGCCAAGTGCCCGTTTGTTCACCGATATAGACCAGTTAGAAACTGGAGATAAATTTTACATTCATGTGCTGGATGAGATACTTGCATATGAAGTAGACCAGATACTTCCGATGGTTGATAAAGATGATAGTGAGACATTGGATAACGCAATGCAGGTGGAAGAAGGAAAGGACCAGGTGACATTATTTACCTGTACTCCATACGGTGTCAATTCACACCGGCTCTTAGTAAGAGGAACGAGAGTACCTTATACAGGAGAAGAAGATGAAGTGAATACACTTTCACAGTCTATGGTGAAGGCAGTACAGAATTACTATATGCTGTATCTTATCATGGGACTGTCGATAACGTTACTTATTATATTGATAATGAAGGTTGCTTTTGGAAAGAATCGAAACAGGGAGGAGAAGATGCATGATGAATAGGAGAGTAAAAATAGTAGGCGCATGTGTTCTGACGCTGGCAGTTACGCTTTCCGGTCTGGCATTGCCAAGAGCGTATGCAGCGAAGGCTGTAGATGTGAATCGGAAGTGTACGATTGAATTTAATTTACAGAACAATGTATATGATGCAGCAACAGAGAATAAGAAAGGTGAAAAGGCAGAGGATTTCACAGAATTGAATACCCTGCCGGGTGGGGTTCAGGTTCATTTGTATCAGGTGGCTGAGATAAAGGAAACAGGAGCTTATGAAGAAGTCGAAGGATTTGATGATTTAAAGCTTGATAAAATTAGCGATAAGACCACTGCTGAAGAGTGGGCTGACAAGGCTGCTAAGGCTAGAGAGCTGATAGAGAAGGGAACTGAACCGGGCGCTAAGGACTCTGTTACCCTTAAAAATGGAACAGGCAAAATAACCGGACTTGCAACTGGAATGTATCTGGTGGTTGCCGATGAAGTGAAATCATCGTATTTCACATACACTTTCAAGGAAAGCCTGATTTCCCTTCCGAATAACTACTGGTATAACGGCGGCGGTAATGATGACTGGGTATATGAACTTACCGGAAGTAATGCAATCGGATTAAAACCAGACCGGGAAGAGAGATTAGGAAGTCTGGAAATCAACAAGACTTTGACATCATATAATGCAACTGTTGGCGGAGCGACATTTGTTTTCCATGTAAATGTAGAAAAGCTGGATGGAACCGTTACCAATAATGTATATAAGATGGAATTTAACGGAGCTGGAAATGATAAACTTATCATTAACGATTTACCAGCAGGCGCAACCGTCACAGTAACAGAAGAGTACACCGGTGCAAGTTATAGGCTGAGTCCTGACAATGGCCCGCAGGTAACAAAGATTATCGCAGAGGAAGAAGAAGGTAATCCGGTTTCTGTAAGTTTTGTAAATGAATACAATGGCGGACAGAACGGTGGAACAGGTATTGTGAATCGCTTCTATATGAAAGATGGTTCTGTTGACTGTAAAAATGATTTGAAGCCGGAGGTGAACTAAGAGAATGATGAACAAATTAAGTAAGAAAACTATTTGCCTCGCAGCGGCAGCCCTGGCTTTGACCGGAACTTTGGCAGTAGGAAGTGCTTATGCTTATTTCACAACTTACTCCGAGGCGAAAGGCAATGTGGTCTTTGAGTTAGGTGAAACCCGTACAGAGCCACATGAAGAGGTAATAGGTGGAAAGAAAATCGTTTCTATAGAAAATACAGGAGATTATGATTGTTACATCCGTATTCGAGCTTATGCCGGAAATAATTACAAACTGACTTATGAAGATGATGGTTCCGGTAAATGGTATGATGGCAAAGATGGTTACTGGTATTACAGAGATATCCTTACAGTGGGAAGTTTTAGTGAGAAGGTAAATGTCATTCTTCCACAGGAACTTTTGAAGGATGTAACCGATGAAAAGGATTTGAATGTCATTGTTATTCAGGAATGTACGCCAGTACAGTATGATGACAATGGAGAACCATATGCAGACTGGGATGTAACATTTGAGGACAGCAGGTCTTAGAAAGGAAGTGTGATAGAAAATGAAAAAGAAGAGAAAAAAATTTCCGAAAAAATCTATCCTGCTCCTTTCTGCATCTGCTATCCTTCTTGTGGGAAGTACCGTAGGAAGTACCCGTGCAGCACTTACTTATTATAGTGAAAATTATGTTGCCGGGGTAGAGTTATCCAGTATCGGGGTAAGCCTTCTGGAAAATGGCGAAATTGTCAGCAGCCGGGATTATCTGGATAATGGTGAATGGCAGGGCGAAGCGGAAGGAACTTTGCTGGATGGTTTCGTAAAGAAGAATGGAAAGATTGTTCCGGGAAAGAAATATGACGAAGTTCTGAGCGTAAAGAATTCAGGAAATATTGATTCTTATGTCCGTGTTACAGTAAGAACAAGCTGGAGAGATAAAGAAGGCAAGGATGTTCCGGTAACCACACTGGATCCGTCATTGATTGATATTCATTTTCTGGAAGAAAATGGATGGGTAGAAGATACGGATGCTGCTACTGCAGAACGAAGAGTGCTTTATTTAAATCATGCACTTGCAGCGGGTGAGACAGTAGATTTTGCGGATTCTATTCGGATTAAACCGGAAATTCGTAATAAAATGACAAAGAAAACAGAAGTAACAGATGCTGGTACAACGTATACATACGAATATGAATACAATGGATATACGTTCCAGGTATCGGCTGAGGTAGACGCAGTACAGACACACAACGCAGCAGACGCTGTGAAGAGTGCATGGGGCGTGGATATCTCGAAACTAGGCTTATAAGGGGAGGTACAAGAATATGAAAAAGAAAGTATTGTGCCTTGTCATGGCAATGGTGCTGGTCGCAGGAAGCGGCTTTAGTGCAAAGGCAGAAGATTATCAGGGCAAAGATAACTGGGTTGCTGAATTTAACGGAAAAGAAATTACAAGTAATTTTAGCTCTGATGATTTGACAGATGAAGCTAAGAATATCCAGCCGGGTGACAGCATCACGTTGAAAGTAAAAATCAAGAATTCAGATTCCGCTAAGACAGACTGGTATATGACGAACCAGGCAATTCAGTCTCTGGAGGATGCAAAGGAAAGTGCAAGCGGTGGTGCTTATGAATACCGTCTTGCTTATACCGGTGCAAATGGAGAAGAAACTGAACTTTATAATAGTGAAACAGTAGGTGGTGAAAATGCTGCGAAGGATGAAGGATTACATCAGGCAACCAATTCGCTGACAGATTATTTCTATCTGGACCGTCTGGAAGATGGAGACGAAGGCGTCGTTACACTTCAGGTAAGAGTCAATGGTGAGACGATGGGAAATGGCTATCAGCAGACCCTTGCAAAGCTTCAGCAGACATTTGCAGTAGAAAAAGTCACAGAGACAACGGTTATCAATAAGCCGGGAGAAAATAAGCTTATCAAAAATGTAGTAAAAACCGGTGACACAGCAAAGACGCTTTTGTTCTGTGGTCTGGCGCTGGCAAGTGGAATTATTCTTCTGATATTTGGTTTAATGACTTTGAAGAGACGGAAAAATGATGAGAGGGAGGCGTAGCAGTATGAAGAGAATGAAGAAAATATTTGTTGCGCTGCTCAGTTTTTCCTTAGTAATGGGAATGAATGTGATGTCTGCTTCGGCAGAAGAATATACCTATACGATTACCTTACATGCTGGTGATAAGGGCGCGCTTGATGGAGTGGAAGGCGGAACAGAAACCTTAACCGGCTGTCGGGCAGGAGACAGAGTTTCCTTTGATTTATCAAAAGTGACTGTCACAGACGATAAATATTATGTAAAAGGGGTGCGTCTCAGTGGACGTGATAATGAGGAAGTTGCACCGGCATTTTATGTAGAAGGTGACGCAGATTATGTAGTTGCCTATGGAATTAAGGGTGACACAGTTGGTTATACAGTAAACTATCAGGATGAAGCTGGGAATGAATTAGATGCAAGTGCTACATTCTATGGCAATGTAGGTGACAAACCAGTGGTAGCTTATAAATATATTGATGGTTATATTCCACAGGCACTTGCCCTTACAAAGACATTGAGTGACAATGAAGCGGAAAATGTATTTACTTTCGTATATCATCCGGCAGACCCGGAAACCGTAACAATTATCGGTGAAGGTACCACAACAATTGTTAATGTACCTGGAACAGCGGGAATACCTGCGACTCCGGGAACTGGAACTGGAACTGGTACAGGAACCGGCACTGGAACAGCGACTGAGCCGGGAACAACAACGGAACCAGGAACGGATGAGAATGTAGATGTGACACAGCCGGATGATCTTATTGATTTGGATCCGAACCAGACACCAGCATCCGATGTGGATTTGAACAATCAGAATCTGACTGAGGCAGAAGGCTTCCCGATGGCGGTTGCAACTGTAATTGGAGTTGGAGCACTCGGAGCATTAATCGTTTTGATGCTGATTTTGAGAAAGAGACTGAGAGCATAAATATCATACAAGACGGAACGAGGATAGGCACTATTTTAGTGTCTGTCCCTTTTCCATATAAAGGGATACTGTCAGAAAGGACAATATTGTGAGTAAAAAGAGAGAAACAGAGAGTGCGAATAAGCACAGGAAAAATCCAGGTGGAGTGTTCTGCAGTACACTGGGAACACTCGCACTGGTTCTTTTAATTTTGGTTTGTGTACCGCTTACGGTGCCGCGTATGCTTGGCTATCATATTTACACAGTAGTAAGTGGAAGTATGGAGCCGGCAATTCCAGTGGGCAGTCTGGTCTATATTAATAATATGACACCGGAGGATGTGCAGGAAGGAGATGTCATTGCATTTTACGGAGTGACAGATGGAAGTTCTATCATTACCCATCGTGTAGTGACGAACAGTACGATTATGAGTGAATTTATCACCAAGGGAGATGCAAACGAGGAAAATGATATGAATCCGATTCCGTACAGTCACTTTATCGGAAAAGTAGTGCTGACAGTGCCGAAGATGGGGGGTCTTGCACAGACATTTACCAGTACATCAGGTAAAATTGCTGCGGCATGTATGATTGCGTTGGCGGTTGTTCTCCATATTATTGCTGCGATAGTCGGAACAAGAGGGGAGCAGGAAGAATAGTGAAACGAAGATTTTTGGGTAAATACGATGGGAAGAAGGAAGGATGGTTCCGTCAATTTAAAGAATTAATTATCATTTTTGTATTGATTGTTCTGGCTTTTCACTTCGTAATTGGTGCTTCGTTTGTGAAGGGAACATCTATGAATCCAACACTTGAGGATAAAAAGCTGGTGTTTTATCTACGGATTGTGCCGGAATATAAGCGGGGAGATATTATTTCCGTGAGGATGCCATCGGGTGAGTACTATGTGAAACGAGTTGTTGCGGTTGCCGGAGATGAAGTTGACATCCACGATGGAAAATTTTATCTGAATGGAGTTGAACAGGAGGAGCCTTATAGTGTTGGTATGACGGAAGCAGAAGGGACAACGATTACATATCCTTATGTTGTAGAAGAAGGAAGAGTGTTTGTCATGGGGGATAACCGTGAGGATTCTATGGATTCAAGAACATTTGGAACAGTGATGCGGAGTCAGATAAAAGGAAAGTTGTTGTTTTATTAAGATATTTCAGGATAAAAGACCGGAAACGGTCTTTTTATTTTTGCGTATGAATAGATTAAAGTGGAATAGATGAAAATGTGAGGAATGATTATGAAGGATAAGAAAACACCATGGATTCTGAAATTTTTTCTGCGTGCGGTATTGGGAGCAGGTATTATTTTATTTGTAAATCAGGTACTTTCTGATAAAAATATTGCAGTGGCAGTCGCTGTTAATATGTATTCTGTTGCAGTGGCGGGGGCTCTAGGTGTACCGGGAATCTGCGCGATGTACGGGATTTTACTGTATCAGATTATGTAAAAAATGAGCGGCTGACAGTCTTTGTCAGTTTATCACAAAACCAATTTTTTAGGGGATATAAGACTGGACAAATGTCAGTGAAGGTCATATAATCTGTCTTACAAGAAAGACATGTGAGAATCAAAAAAACGTTTTTGGTGGCATTATAATAGCAGCTTGTCAGTAATTATAAAGTCACATCTCAGGGAATCAGATGATTCCGGTTTATGCCATTCGGCAGTTAATTCAAAGAAACTAAGAACAAAATATGTGGACAAGTATGTCAGAAAGGAGTAACGAAAGGATAACAGATGAACTTTTAATTTGCGATTCAGAAGAAGCATATGTGAAAAGGCTTGCAGAGTTCCTGCTTTTAAAAAAGGAGGTAGCAGTAGGCGTGCGAACCTGCTCGCTGCCGGAGAATGTGGAGCATTTTACAGAAATAGGTAATGTAAAAGTCTTGTTGATAAGCGAAGAGGTTCCATATCATGAAAGAAAGCGTGTGTTTGCAGGAAAGAGGATTGTTTTAACAAGAGAACATTGTGCTGACTTGGGAATCGAAGAAACAGAATTGAATAAGTATCAGTCTGTCAATCATATTGTGAAAATCATTGTACAGACACTTTCGGAACATCCATCGAGTATCTTAAGGAGAAAATATGGACGAAAGAAAATAATAGGGGTGTATTCCCCGATACATCGGATTGGTAAAACAACCTTTGCGCTGAAGTTTGGGAAAGAACTGGCAGAAGGTGAGAATGTTCTGTATCTGAATATGGAAGCATATGCCGGTTTTGGAGGCTATTTTCCATGGAAAGAAGGAGAGGATTTATCACATTTGTTGTACTACTCCCGTCAGGAGAATGATACGCTTGGTGTGCGTATGACATCTATGATACACAGAATGGGAAGTCTCGATTATGTATTACCAATTAAAGTTACGACAGATTTGCAGGCGGTCACTACGGAGGAGTGGCAGAATCTTTTCAGACGGCTGTCGAAGGAGAGCATATATGAAACATTGTTGATTGATATTGGTGATTCCATAGGTGATATCATGGGACTACTGGAAATGTGTGACTGGATTTTTGTTCCTTATGCAGAGGACATCTATGCGAAAGCCAAGATGGAACAATGGCAGTATATGCTGGAAGTACTAAAAAGACAGCATTTGAATCAAAGTGAAATTCGAATCAATATGGAACAGAATATGCGACAGGCAGTGGCAGAAGCAATCACGGAATTACAAAAGCGGGAAGGCATGAGTGGATGTTAAGGGCAGAAGAATTACATGAGCAGATAATTGCAAGAATGGATTTATCCACAGAGCCTACCGATGAGAAACTTCAGGAACTGATTCATGAGGTTTTGGAAGAACATTCGCAGAAGGAATTTATTCCTTTGAGAGAAAAAGCAGTTTTGGGAAAAGAATTGTTTAATGCTTTGCGGAAATTAGATATATTACAAGAATTGTTAGAAGATGAAACTATAACCGAAATTATGATAAATGGGGTAGAAAATATATTTATTGAGCAAAATGGAAACATTTTTATTTCTGAAAAAAGGTTCTTATCAAAAGGAAAGCTAGAAGATATTGTGCAGCAGATGGTTGCAGAGTGTAACCGTGTTGTCAATGAATCCACTCCGATTGTGGATGCAAGGCTAAAGGATGGCTCCAGGGTGAATGTGGTGCTTCCACCGATTGCTTTAAATGGACCGATTGTGACGATTCGAAAGTTCCCGAAGGAACGGATTACCATGCGGCGTTTGCTGTCATACGAGGCAATCAGTGAAGAAGCAGCAGGATTTCTTATAAGGCTGGTAAGAGCCAGGTATAACATATTCATCAGTGGTGGGACGAGTTCTGGAAAAACGACATTTTTAAATGTTTTATCGGATTATATTCCGCAGGAGGAACGAATTATTACGATTGAAGATAACGCAGAACTTCAGATAAAAGGACTGCCAAATCTGGTGAGGCTGGAGGCGAGAAATGCCAATCTTGAAGGAGAAGGTGAAATCAGTATCCGGGATTTGATACGTGCTGCTTTGCGAATGAGGCCGGACAGAATTATTGTGGGAGAAGTCCGTGGAGAAGAAGCAATCGATATGCTGCAGGCTTTTATATGTACTATATAATAATTATATATATAACGTATATAAGGATGGAAAATATAGATTAGAGGGAGAGACATAGGAACGATATGAACATTAAGTATAGGTTATTGTGTAAAAGGTTAATAGAGGAAAGGAAGAGAGTAGGTGTCATTCAATATTATAATGTACTGTTCATAATGGAGTTAGTGTCAGATAAAGACATATGGTCTTTAGAACAGTGGGTGAATGGTATAAATAACATATATATGAAAGATATACATAATTGGTGTAGAATACATTTTGTTAAATATCACACTGTATTTGTTTACAGGAAAGAGTATCCGGTAAAAGCAAATATTTGGAATGGGTATTCATATATAAGGTGGCGGATGGAGCGGATGATGAATTTGGGATAAGATAAAATAGTGATTGCATGAAAGAGAGCTTTAAAGCAGGGTGTTCTTTTGAAAGTATGGATAGAATAAAGGCTGAAGGCTCTGCGCTATTCGTTTGGCAGAGCCTGAGTATTCTCCTGATCCGTAGAAAATAAATCTAACTGACCTTCTGGAGTGGAACTTTGACCGGATTCATCTTCAGTTGATGGTTCTCTTTTTTTGGGTGTTTTATGAGTGTATAATTTCTCAAAAGGAAGTGAATACTTGGATTTTTTATTGTATTCTAGTAAAAGAGCTTCTGCGAATCCTAATGAACCGGCACGACGTTCTCTGGCAGTACGACTGATTTCTCTGACAGAGACACGCCCAACTTTTTCTTTAAAGGTGTCATCTTTCATTGTTTCTCCATAAGCATTATCCAGACGGGCAATAGCATTAAGCATATTGGAACTAAAGGACATAGGAGCACCTTCCCATGTGGCAACACAAAGGCGTAAAACACGATCAAGAGTGTGAAAACCATATTTTTCATAGATATTAATTAAAGTGGATACAGCACATATACCTCCGGGGCGAGAGGAAGAAGTAATAGTGAGATCATATGATTCAACAAGGTCACGAATAATAAGTTCTCTATCATTACCAGCTTCAATATTAGCCATGAATATTTCATAAGGTAATAACGATTTGACATATTTCATCTGATTTGCAAAAATATCTGCTTCTTGGGTGTAAACAAGATCATCATAAACCATACACCAGACAGGAGTTTCTCTTGATCCAGAGACGAGAGCAACAATCTCTATAGTGTGTTGTCCGTTGAACACATAATTTATCCCATCACGTCTACTTACTTTTACAGGGTTTATCTGATAAAGGTCAAAATTAGCTGCAGCACGCTGAACGTGTTTGATGGAAAGATTACGTTGATAATCTTGATTTGAACATAAATTTTTAATAGGTATTTGCTCAAAATGCACTTGGGGAACAAACTTTTGTAAATCTTCGGTATTTCCATCCATAATTATATTTCCTCCAATTTTTTTAAAATATTATTTGTGGTTGATATTAGGCACATAAGCTGATATTTAAGCTTATATTTTGCTGTATCAGATGCAATTTTAAAATCTGAAACTTTTAATACCCTTTCGATAGAACTGTTCCACGAGGGAATCGTCAATGTAAGACTTGCAATTTCCGCATCTGGATCAAATTGTGGCAGGTTGCGTATTGAAGGAATAGAAACGGAAGATTCTTTCTTTAACATCGGTTTGGCGTAATTATTCCACAGTAATTCCCTTTTCATATCATGATAACTGAGATGTTCTATCTTTTCGGCAAGAAGGTAGTTATTTAGACTTAAAAGCTGCTCTTTTGATAATCCTGAAAGCTCAATAATATTAGCTTGGGAAATCCAGAGCTGACCAGAACGAACTCGTTTGACAAGATCCGGAACTTTTTCATCAATTATATCTAGTGCACTACTGTAAGCAGAATATTTGTAAACAGTAGCCATTGCTACATTACATTCTTCGGATATTTTTTTTGCTGCGATGCTTGCACCGGAAATATGAGATTTATTTGTAGATGAAAGTTGTCTTGAAACTAAAATTTTTTCAGCATCATATTTTTTCCCAATCAGGTATTTTTTATTGATATTGGTTAAATCCTCTCGTTTAAGTTGGTCAGTACATATCCATGAAATTACATCTTCTTTACTGGAAAAATGTAGTCTTTTTATTCGGAAAGGAATACTGTGTTTACGAAATAATTCATATGCTTCTATACCATTAATGACAATACCATTCCATGTGCAGATGGGGGTGTGATAGGAATAACATAATATCTGTTGTTCAAGTTGTTTATAATCTTTTTCACTGAGATATTGATACAAATTGGTGAATTCTAGTTTTGTTTTTAATGTATATATACTATAATTGCGCATACTCATCTCCCATTATTTCTGATTTGAATTCTGTTTGTGGCAGTTTTGTGATGATGTTATCCATGGAAAATAGAGCTATTTTTTTATCTGGGTAAATATTGCCTTCTAAACGAAAAATGTTAAATTTCTCCCAAGAAAGGTTAAGTTGGGAAAGTGAATATAGTAATTCTCGGCTGTACAATTCATAACTGTTACCATTGATGACAAAATAATCCTTAACTTTATGTGCCAATTTATCCTCCGCACAACTAGCCTTTATACCTATCATTTTTTGATCAGGATTAACAAGAAGTTGAATATATTCTGGGTTACCAATTTGACGGAGTGTATTGCGGTGGATTCGTATACGATTCTTCTTAAAGTCAATACATATTAGTGGATGGGAAGAGTGTTTGTTGTTCATAGGATTTTTCCTCACTTTCTGCTGTTGATGGTTCTTTTGCTTTTTCTATGGATTTATCAGTTGCCTTCTTCTTTTCTTGTATGTCAAATACTGCGTAGCCTTCAAATATATTGACTTGCATCGATTTTTGATGTTCTTCCACTGGAATACCGAACTGATTCTTCCATTCTTCAGGATAAGAAGGTGTCCTAGCAGTGGTTACAGTTCCATTGTCTTTTAGTGTACGAGGAAATATTTCAGGTGAAGTTAAATCGAAAATGAACAGTATTTCATTGCCAGAACGAATTAGTTTGCCGAGAATCTTGTACCGATAATTAGGATTCCAGTCCATGAGAGATATCACTTTAGCAAAGAAAATTCGACAGGTGATTTGTTTTGGCGAACGCTTTTTTCCAGAGGAACACCAACGAAAAGAGTCTTTTTCTTCTTCTCGACAGGGACGGACAGCCAGTTTTTTTTCAATGGGATTGACTAATATTTGCACATATTCGACATCGGGTAGTTTTTTTATGCAGGCGGTATTTACAGATACCTTGTAGTTATTAAACGTAAACGAAGGTTCGTAAATATGAGCGAAGAATTCGCCACGTACAACTTGATAACCGTCATAGCTGAAAGAATCATCGTCAATGACTTCCATTTGATTTGAGGGGCTGGGTGCGACTGTTATTGGCATAGGTGTGTTGATTTTCATCATATCAGAAGGTTCTGTAGTCATATTCCATTGATTTATAGGTTGCTCGCTCATTGGGTGTCTCCTTTAATTTCTGTAATAATATTCTTTATATTTTGTATAATGGTTTCTTTGGGAGTGGTTTGTAGCTCGGGTTCTTTATAAGGTTTACTTTCTGAAGCAGTCTGCCAGTTTTTGTCTGCTGTAAATTCTGTTAATTCTGGCGCTTGAGACTGAGTATAGTAATTATTACCGAAGCTATTCATCCAGTCGGCAGGATAAGCTAACACACTCTTAGAATCAGATATTGTATCAGGCATGTTGTTATTGGGGGCGGATACGTCGTTGGTACTTGTCGGTATTCGTATTTCTGTATCGTCCATGTTGAAAATAAGGACATTTTCATTGTCTTTTTGGTGGGCAACTCCTAATATTCTATATTTGCATTTTTTGTCCCATTTAAATATCTCGTATAATGTTGGCAAAAATGCAGCGCCGGAAATTGGTTTTGGAATAAGTTGACCATCTTTGAGACGTGACCACTGCACTTTATTTTTTGTTTCAGAGGAACATGGTCGGATAGCAAGTAATTTTGAGCTTGGGTGTATTAGCAGTTCGACAAATTTTATGTTTGGAAATTTCCGTATAGCATCTTTGTTAAAAGAGATCTGTTTATATGAAAAAGAAACAGAAATCCGACCAACAGAGGAGAAAAATTGTCCTCTGGCAACTTCATAGTCTCTTAAATCGAAGGAACCGGCGGAAGCAGTAATTGTATCAGGTACATTCATATTTGCCGGTTTAAGGACGCTTTGAGATGCTTCAAAGTAGTCTCTGGCTTTAAATCCAGACCATCTTGGATTAATGCTTATGAATCCACTTAGAGAGCCTTCTTGTATCACATGTAATTCTGGTAAAATCTCTTTATTTCCATATTTTGCATTTGTAATTAATTTTTGAACAGCTATGAAATCATCTCGGGAGATAATAGCTTCGTGATGTCCGACTTTTCTGTATTGATTACGGTCTTGATTGTTTTTCCTTGATTTATGGTCAAGATAATTAGGAGTCCATGTTTTTCTCGCCAGAACATCCCCACAATGGCGTTCATTTTGAAGGATTTGTAGTATGGTACTGGATGACCAGACATCATTATTCTTTTTTGTTTTACAACCGAGTTCTGTCAAAGAATCAGCAATTTGTTGAGTACTGCTTCCATTCAGATACATATAAAAAATAAGCTGCACAATTTTAGCTTCATGTGGATTGATTACAAGATCTCCATTTTCGTCTTGGTCATATCCGAGCAGAGGAGGTGTAAGGAATATTCCCCGACGAAAACGCATTTCAATGGAAGAATTCATAATTTCACTTTTGGTATGACTTTCTTCCTGTGCAAGTGTTGACATGAATGACAGAATCATTTCGCTTTTGGGATCAAGAGTATTTAAATGCTCTGTTTCAAAAAATACACCGACGGGTGGACGGAGTGAAGAAAGCTCTCGTACATATCGGATACAGTCAACGACGTTTCTTGCAAATCGGGATACACTTTTTGTTATGATTAAATCAATTTTTCCGGCTTCACAATCTTCAATCATTTTTTTGAATGCATCTCTATGTTGAAGCGAAGTGCCTGAAATGCCTTCGTCGGCATATATTTCGACAAGCATCCAATTCGGATTTTTATTTACTACATCCTGATAATGATTTTTCTGTAATTCATATGAGGATGTTTGGCGTGGATCATCCGTAGATACCCTTGCATATACAGCTACTCGTAGTTTTTTTTCTGTTTTAAAAATATCCTCTGGTGGAAGTGCCGGAATTACTTCCAGTTCTTCTGGATCAATACCTTTGTATCTTTGCCGGATTCTGGCTTTCTGTTCATCAATATTACTGCTTCGTTCTTCACTTTCTTTCATCAATAGCGACATCCTTTATAGTTGATATAACTATCATAGAATTTTTGGATTGAAAAAGACATAAACCATCAGTTAAGTGATTAACGGATGGTTTATGTAGAAATAGATATTTGATTGTTATTGAATGATTTAATAATCATTCGGGTTATCAGCATCGTAATTGTGTTTTGAGGATAGATGCCAATCATTGATTCGTAAAATATTCTTTATGGCTGAAAGAACCTCGAATATGTAACGTTTTTCAGTGCTGGTACAATCTGCCATTAATAAATCAATATCAGTTTGATATTCCGTAGGATTGTATAACAAGTTTCCATAGAGTAATTCATCAATAGTAATTTCAAGGGCATTGCTAATTTTGATTAAAGATTCTAAACTGGGTTTACGCTTGGCATTTTCTATATAGCTTATATAAACAGTAGAAAGATCAGCGATTTCAGCCAGCTCCTCGGCAGATAATCCTCGTTGTTTGCGGGTTTCTCTTATACGTTTGCCTATAAGTGCATAATTTATTTCCATGTCCTCACCTCCTTTCCATCACAACTTGACTTTTTTGTGTTGTAGATAGAAAAAATGGTGAGCTATACAATAGTAATTGGTTGTATAAAAAGAAGTATATCATATGTATATAGCAAAAAGAAGATTGTCGATTGATGGGAGAAAAAGGCGATAAGTTGTAATTGAACAACAGCGAAAAAAGGTTATTATTTATGTGTTAAAAATTATGTCTGAGAGGAAAATACATGGCAGATAAAGAGGAAATTAAAACACTGGAGGAATTAGAGGAAAAAGGAAGAATACTGCGGGAGTACAAAGAAAAATTCCGGCAGATGTGCCAAGAAAATAAAATGATAAAGGGTTCGACAGTGCTGAAACTATATGATAAAATTGAAGAGGTACAAAGAGAATATGAGCATTTAGATAATAAGCTGACATTAATGGAATACAACTTTATATAGTTCTATTTTTTTTGTTTTGATACTACTGTTTCCCTTAGTAAATACTTGTAAGATACATCTCTAATATTTTTGCGGATTTCTAGTTACAATTAAGGTAACTACTATCGGAAAGAGGTGTATTTACTTGCGTACAGAGGATTATATTGCGGACAATATTATAGCTTTATGTAAAAAACGTGATATGAGTAAATATCGGCTGTCACAATTGACTGGTATATCTCAATCTTCGATTGGAAAAATTATTGCTAAAGAAAGTTTACCCACTATGCCTACTGTAGAAAAGATATGTGATGCACTGGGAGTAACAATGGCACAATTCTTTGCCGGAATGGATGTTCCAGTAAGCTTATCAGAATCACAACAAGAGGTTTTGAATATTTGGAATAATCTTGATGAAAAAGAACAGAATGTAGTGATACAAATGCTCCGGGGACTTCAAAAATAAAGGAAACAGTTGTAACGAAAATGTTGACTGTTTCTTTTTTTATGGAGTTGGGAGATTATGGTGATTGAAAAGAAATATTATGATATTGCACAGCGTGAATTGGAAGAAATGCAAAGAGAAATTAATGCAGAAAAAGCGCAAATGTCAGAAGAAGAGATACTAGAGGATAAAAAATGGCATGATGAACAATTGGAAACAATTATAAAAAAGGCAGAAGCTCATATGCGTTGTTTTAAGAAAGTTCCAGATCCTCAAAAAGTAGTGAAATTCACTTTTTTACAAAAAGATGCATTGAAAATTGCACGAAATATGCAGATGAATATAAAAACTGAGCGTAAAGAAGATGATTTATGGGGGACGATAGAAATGTCATTTAATAATATGTGGTTTTTAGATTCGGCTCCTAGTGAATGGAAAGATATTTGGAATAACTTGATGAAAGAAGCTCAGAGAGTGTATATAGAAGCAAAAGATAACATGGTCATGTATCAATATTATTATGATTTGGCGGTAGAAGTTCCTTGTGTGTAGACAAAATACAAATAATGATATATGAATGCTGTTCTGTAATAATTTTATGATATACTGTGGATATGATATGTAAAAATAGTCGGAGAAAGATTTGTGAATGTACGATTATTTAGGAGGAAAAAGCATGACAGATGCAGAACAAAGAGAGGCTGCCCGTCAATTTGTAAACCGATGGATGGGAAAAGGGAAAGAAGATGAAGATGGACGTTCTTATTGGATTGATTTATTGACGAATGTTTTGGGAATGGATAATGTGACAGAACGTTTGAACTTTGAAAAGAAAGTTGTAATTGATGGAAATACAAAACGTATTGATGTATATATTCCTGAAACACGAGTAATTATTGAACAGAAGAGTCTTGGAAAAGCATTGGATCAGAAAATCAGGAATTCAGGAGATGTTGATCTTACTCCATTTGAACAGGCAGACAGATATAATGGGAAGCTGACTTTTGATGAAAGAGCTCGGTGGATTGTTACGTCAAATTTTGCTGAAATTTGGATTTATGATATGAACCAGAAACAGCCAGAACCGACAAAGATTGCTTTAGATGAATTACAAAGCAAATATCCATTGTTGGACTTCTTGGTGAAAAAGGAAGTAAAGACAATATCGCATGAAATGGAAGTATCAATAAAAGCAGGAGGTATTGTTGGGCTTATTTATGATGCGTTTTTAAAACAATATCGTATACCAGATATTAAGGAAAAGGATGAAACATTTGAGCAGAAAGAAAAAAGAGAGCATAAACTAAAGAGTCTGAATGCTTTATGTGTGCGAATTGTTTTTTGCTTGTATGCAGAAGATGCTGGTATTTTTGGAAAGAGAAATATGTTCCATGATTATTTGGAAACATATGAAGTAAAGGATTGCCGGAGAGCTTTATTAGAATTATTTAAGATATTGGATACACCTGTATCAGAGCGAGACGAGTATTTGGAGGAAGAACTTGCTCAGTTCCCGTATGTAAATGGTGGGTTATTTGCTGATGAAACTATTGAGATACCACCTTTTACAGAGGAAATTAAAGAATTACTTCTTACAAAAGCGTCAGAAGATTTTGATTGGAGTGATATTTCTCCAACTATATTTGGAGCGGTATTTGAATCTACATTAAATCCTGAGACCAGACGTTCAGGAGGAATGCATTATACATCTATTGAAAATATACATAAAGTTATTAGTCCGCTTTTTTTGGAAGATTTGCAAAAGGAATTTGATAGTATTAGAGCAATTCAAGTGAAGCGTACCAGAGATAAAAAATTGGAAGAATTCCAAAATAAATTGGCATCACTTACATTTTTTGATCCTGCGTGTGGTTCTGGAAATTTCCTTACAGAAACATACTTGTCGCTTCGTCGTTTGGAGAATGAGGTGATAAAGGAAAAAGTTGGCGGACAAATGACATTGGTAGAGGTAAATAATCCAATTAGAGTTTCTATTCAGCAATTTTATGGAATAGAGATTAACGATTTTGCAGTTACAGTTGCAAAAACGGCTTTATGGATTGCAGAATCTCAAATGTTGGAAGAAACGAAAAATATTGTGTATGGATTTAATGATGATTTTCTTCCTTTAAAGACATATGTAAATATCACAGAAGGAAATGCATTAAGAATTGATTGGAATGATGTAATTCCTGTAGAAAAATTATCGTTTATAATGGGAAATCCGCCATTTGTAGGAGCACGTTGGATGGCGTCAGAGCAGAAGGAAGATGTTGAGAAGATATTTGAAGGATGGAAGAGTATAGGAAATCTTGATTATGTTAGTTGCTGGTATAAAAAAGCAGCTGACTATATGGGAAATTATAATATCAGAGCAGCATTGGTATCAACTAATTCAATTACACAGGGAGAAAGTGTTTCGATTCTCTGGAAACCGCTTTTTGAATCAGGTGTACATATTGATTTTGCATACAGAACATTTATATGGGATAGTGAAGCGTCAATAAAAGCGCATGTTCATTGTGTAATTGTTGGCTTTAGCAGAGCTGTAAATAATAAGCAGAAAATAATTTATTCAGGTGAGAACGCAATTCCGGCGAATAATATTAATGGATATTTGCTTGATGCAGAAAATATATTCATTGAAAAAAGAATGAAACCATTGTGTAATGTTCCTGAAATAGCATTAGGTGGGCAAGCAATTGATGGTGGATTTTTAATATTGACGGAAGAGGAAAAGGAAGAGTTTTTGGAAAAAGAACCACAGGCTTCTCCGTTTTTTAGACATTATATGATGGGAAAAGATTTTATTGATCGAAAGCCGAGATATTGTATTTGGCTTGTTGGAGCTGATCCTGGATTATTAAAAAAATGTCCGATGATATTAGAACGGGTGAATAAAGTACGTGAATTTAGACTTAGTAGTACAAGAGCGAACACAAAAAAAGCGGCTGAGAATCCAACTTTATTTGCATCAATACTTGAACATAAAAATCAATATATTGCGATTCCCAAAGTTTCTTCTCAGAATCGTAGATATATTCCAATGGATTATTTAGATGGTGAAATTATTCCGGGAGACAAATTATTCACTATGCCAAATGCATCATTTTATGAATTTGGTGTATTGATGTCGAATGTTCATATGGCATGGATGCGAGCAGTGTGTGGAAGATTAAAAAGTGATTATAGTTATTCAAACACAATAGTGTATAACAATTTCCCGTGGCCTGTAGTAACGGAGAAGAATCGGGAACAAATTGAAAAATCGGCACAGGAAATTTTGAAAGCAAGAACATTATATCCTAATAGTAATCTTGCGGCTTTATATGATCCTTTAACAATGCCAGCCGAGTTACGACGAGCACATACTGCAAATGATAAAGCTGTTATGGCTGCGTATGGCTTTAGTACAAAAATGACGGAAGCAGATTGTGTGGGAGAGTTGATGAAATTATACCAGAAAATGCAATGATAAAAGTTTATAGAGCTGTTTTTTGCTCAAAGTAAAATATTTGAAAATATAGAATATTCCAAATCCATAAAAGCTGAATGAAAACCAATATGGGAATTTTACAGGTGGTACAAAATTTGTAAAATTTTCATATTGGTTTTTTTGTAATCTGTAAAAATTATAAATTTGGATATCAAGTAAGGTTTCGGATTTTTGATTTTTATGTATTTTTCAATTTTGGATACGGCTCCGAAATTGGCAATTTTGCGGAAGTGTATCCACACTTCCTGTCCTTGCTATTTTTTAATCACATGGTGATTTCACAGGGATATAGGGCTGTTTAGCCTATTTTTTCTCCCTGTGCTGTGACCGAAGAAATTCGAGGAACCAATTATATATTTATGCTGAATGTGAGGAACTGGGGAGCACAATCCTCAGCAAGATTCCAACATCCGAAAAATGCCGTATTGCTAAAATAGCGATATGGTATTACCGGGGTGGATCTTGCTCTAGTGTGTACTGAGACCTCGGCATAAATAGAAAAATGGGTTTGGGGAATCCCCAGCAAGATGAAAACCTGATGAGAGAATATTGTGATGAAAGACAATATTGTTAAACACAGGTGGATCTTGCTCTGGGGTAAGAAAGAAGTATCTTTATATTATCAAAATGATATTTGGAGTTTATGTTGTTGGAAAGTCGTAAGCAGGAAGATAACTTCAAGTTGTTGGTGCAAATATAATGAATAGAAGTGTCCAGTACATTTTTGGTGATGGGTATTTTGGTGGAATCCATTTTTATTTATTTTTGAATAATAAAATTTTGAATCTGCAGCCGATTCTGCCTGCCGGACAATGTTTTTAGATATCTGTAAACGTCACGGACCGGAACTTGATGAAGAACCATCGGATGATGGAAGAAAGTATTTGGAAACACGATAGAAGCAAACGCTGTACTTATCGTCTTGTCTGGCAGGGAAGATTATTAGGCATTAACCAGAGAGATATCGGCAGAGAAAACAGAAGTGATAGACAATGATATTTGTTAGATATGCTTCTTGTCATTAGCTGCATCATATTAAAACGCTTTCTACGTTAAAAAAGTGCTGTGATCACAAGGCTTTTTGCAAGCAAAAATGAAAAGGCTATATATAGGTAGCCTGTGAAACTGGAAGTGCCCATTTTGGGCCTGATTTAAAGAATAATGTTCTGACAGAGACCAATGGAATGACTCTCTGCTGGGGCTCCAAAAGAAAGGAGAAATGATTATGGAAAAAATGATGAATACAAAAACAGAGGGTAACACATTTACAAAGAAAATCGGGCAGACAGTCTATGTTGTCCGTTATCATTTCAATGAAAATGCAAAGGAAACAATGCAGGAGAAGATTAACCGGATGCTGGTTACAGAAGCAAGTCGACAGGCAGTGTATTAAAATTAGGTGGATGTAATTGAAGAAAAAATATGATATCATGTGAGTAACAAATCGGTATTTGGAGGTAATTTAAATGGAAAACAAAATTATAGGTGCTATTTTCTGTTTCATGTCAGCAGTTTTAATTTCTGCACGATATATTTCTGCTGCGATATTTATGAGTGGAGTAGTTTCGTGGAATGCCACTTTATTTGCAGCCGGTCTTGAATGTGTAGGTCCTTTTTTAGCAATAGCGGCTGGTATTGCGTTTATTATTGGAATCCTTTTTCTGGGATATGGGCTGTATCTGGATATTAAAAAGATGAAGAAGTAGAACAATTCCCATTTATTGGGAAGTCGCTGAGAACGAAAAATCGGAATTTGTGTGTGGAGGTGATGGTTGTGAAGAAAAAAGTAACAATAGCGTTTGTCATCACTGGCATTCTTGCTATAAGTACAATGATTATATTTTCAACATATAAGTCTTCGGAAGCCTATCGAAAAGCAAAAGCAAAGACACAGTGGGAGTGTTCTGTGGTCTGTGCGGAAAAGTCAACGCCTGATTCCTATGTAATTACATATTCTGACGCAAAAATTTTGTCTAATACAGGCGTGTTGACAGTCCAGAACAGAAACGATTTTGACATTACTGTACATCTGCTCTGTGAAGGAAAACAGGAACTTGTATCTGACAGTATTCCTGCTGGCGGTTGCTATTCTTTTCAGAATGTTACAGATAAAGAATACACGGTAGGTATTCATGCTGAGGTTGATGAAAATACGGATATAAAAGCATTTGTATATGATGGAAAAGACACTGAACCATATACAAGATAAATGGTTTCTAATTGCAAGATAAATTCCAGTCTGTAGGGATGAAAATTTGAAGTTATAAGGGGGAAGCACAGATGAAAAAAAAGATTTCAATATTATTATGCATATCGTTGTTTTTATTTTCTGGCTGTAGTAAAAAAATTCCATCATTGAATGTAGTGAGTGAAAATGGAAGTGAATGGGCACAAGAAGAACTTCAAGGCTATAAATTAGATGATTTTGTTAATGCGTGGGGGACTTCCGAAGATAATTGGAAAACTGCTGAAGCAGAAGATGTAGTGAGTGAAAACGGATATCTCTGGCTTGTTGATAACGATAAAACTACAGCAATAATTGTTTATGTTAGTAATGAAGAAGAATTTCAATCAATTGCTATTAGTAAAGATGTTATTAAGGACAATTACGGCACATTTATAGTCAAATAATGATATTACAAAGGTTTAGAAGAGTGTCGATAAATATCAGTTTGTCGTTCTAAAAATTCAACTGAATAATCCCAGCAAAAACCGCTGCTACATGGAAGCTAACAAACCATGCAACAGCGGTTTTTCTTTACCGTTTTTTCCTCTGACTGATAGGCGTTCCCATTTTCTTTGAT
>OIZO01000083.1_pt1 | contig 73085 bp, 59 predicted proteins | sample 1588551 | NCBI WGS metagenome assembly OIZO01 (sample SAMN03283271) | human gut metagenome | biome: human-associated habitat; material: feces | host: Homo sapiens | place: Peru | collected 2012
GTATATATCCGCAAAAAACCAGCCTCTGGCACATTGCGCTAGCGCATTTGCCTGATATTTTTTCACAACTACGCTGTGCTCATCCGCCAAAGCAGAGCTTCGTCGGATGACGGCTCGCGCCGTATATATCCGCAAAAAACCAGCCTCTGGCACATTGCGCTAGCGCATTTGCCTGAGGCTGGTTTTTCACGTCTATGCACAGCTTGTAGCTGATTCAAATTGTGAATTATACAATTCTGCGTAGAAGCCGTTTTGTGCAAGGAGTTCTTGGTGTTTTCCTTGTTCTATGATATCACCGTCTTTCATGACGAGGATGAGGTCTGCATCGCGGATGGTGGATAGTCTGTGGGCGATAATGAAGCTTGTTCTTCCTTCCATCAGGTTATCCATTGCTTTCTGGATGCGGATTTCGGTTCTGGTATCGACAGAGCTGGTTGCTTCGTCTAATATCAGGATTTTCGGGTCTGCAAGAATGGCTCTTGCGATAGTGAGAAGCTGTTTTTGTCCTTGTGACACGTTGCTTGCTTCTTCATTTAATACCATGTTATAGCCGTTTGGCAGGGTCTGTACGAACTGGTCTACATAAGCTGCTTTGGCTGCTTCTACCACTTCTTCGTGGGTTGCATTTAATTTACCATATTTGATATTATCTTCAATGGTTCCATTGAACAGCCATGTGTCCTGTAATACCATTCCGAACATTTCCCGGAGTTCTCCACGATTGAAGTCCTTGATATCGTGTCCGTCTACGAGAATGGCTCCTTCGTTGACATCGTAGAATCGCATGAGCAGTTTTATCATGGTTGTTTTTCCGGCTCCGGTTGGTCCTACAATGGCAATTTTCTGTCCTTGTTTTACATCTACCGAGAAATCTTTGATAATAATGTGGTCTGGATTGTAACCAAATTTTACATGGTCGAAGGATACATTTCCTTTCAGGCCTTCAATAGAAACCGGATGTTCTACTGTCTGTACTTCTTCCTCTTCTTCCAAAAATTCAAATACTCGTTCGGAAGCTGCTGCCGTTGACTGGAGCATATTTGCCACCTGAGCTATCTGCTGGATTGGCTGAGAGAAGTTTCGTACATACTGAATAAAAGACTGGATATCTCCAACTTCAATGCTTCCTTTGATTGCAAGGTAACCACCTAAGATGGAGACACCTACATATCCAAGATTTCCGACAAACTGCATGATTGGCATCATCATTCCGGAGAGGAACTGGGATTTCCATGCAGACTGATATAAAATGTCATTTGTCTCATTGAAGGTACGAATAACGTCTTCTTCTTTGTTAAATGCTTTGACAATATTGTGTCCTCCATACACTTCTTCCACCTGTCCATTTACATGTCCCAGATAATTCTGCTGGTCTCGGAAGAATTTCTGCGAATGTTTCACTATCACGGAAATAAGTGTCAGTGAAATCGGAAGTATTAACAGTGCTACAACCGTCATCAACGGACTTATGCTGAGCATCATAATCAGTACACCAATCAGTGTGGTTGTAGAAGTAATAAGCTGGGTTGCACTCTGGTTCAGACTCTGGCTTAAGGTATCCACGTCATTGGTAACTCTGGAAAGCACTTCTCCGTGAGTCACTTTATCAAAATAATTCATTGGCATGCGATGGATTTTTTCAGAAATATCTTTTCGCATGCGATAGGTTATTTTCTGGGAAATTCCCGTCATAATATACCCCTGTATAAAGGAGAATATTGCACTTGCCACATACAGGCAGAGGAGTCCTATCAGGATTCTGCCTAATTTTTCAAAATCAATCCCACTTCCACCGGAAATTTTTCCGACAAGACCATTGAAAATTTCTGTGGTTGCTTTTCCTAAAATCTTTGGTCCGGCTATACTAAATACTGTACTGCAGATTGCAAATACCATGACAAAGAAAAGTCCGACTCTGTATTCGCGGATATAATCCCAAAGCTTTTTCATTGTGCCTTTGAAATCTTTTGCTTTTTCTCCGGCTCCCATAGGTCCATGTCCCATGCCGCCTCTGCGCCCCTGATTACTCATTTAACATTCCTCCTTTCCTTCGTCTGCTTCCAGATTCCGTCTCAGTTCTTCCTGTGATAACTGGGATGACGCAATCTGGTAGTATGCTTCACAAGATTTCAGCAATTCTTGATGTGTACCGATTCCGGCAATCTTTCCTTCGTCCAGTACAATAATCTGTTCTGCATGTAAAATTGTGCTGATTCGCTGTGCTACAATAATCACGGTAGAATCCTGTGTCTTTTCTTTCAAGGCAGTTCGAAGTACTACATCAGTCTTATAATCCAGTGCCGAGAAACTGTCGTCGAAAATAAAGATTTCCGGTTTCTTTGCAATTGCTCTTGCAATGGAAAGTCTCTGCTTCTGTCCACCAGAAACATTGGTTCCGCCCTGTGCAATCGTGCTTTCGTATTTCTTCGGTTTTTCATCAATAAATTCCGTTGCCTGTGCAATAGAGGCAGCTTCTTTCATTTCCTCTTCTGTACCATCTGTATTACCATATAAAATATTGGATGCGATCGTTCCTGAGAACAATACTCCTTTCTGCGGAACATAACCAATTTTACCTCTCAAATCATGCTGTGTCATTTCACGGATATCCATGCCATCAACCCGGATATGTCCTTCTGTCACATCATAGAAACGAGGAATCAGATTAATCAGTGTGGATTTTCCGCATCCAGTGCTTCCAATAATAGCCGTTGTCTGTCCCGGTTTTGCCACAAAGTTCAAATCATGCAGCACATCGTGTTCTGCTCCCGGATAACGGAAGGAAACATGCTCGAATGCAACTTCTCCTTTACTGTTCTCCGGCAGACGCTTCGGTTCTTCCGGGTCATCAATAGCGGTCTCGCTTGTCAGGATTTCATCTACACGTTCCGCTGCTACCGCTGCTCTTGGAAGCATAATTGAAATCATACAAATCATCAGGAAGGACATGATAATCTGCATCGTATACTGGATAAATGCCATCATATCTCCAACCTGCATCTGTCCTTTATCAATACCTGCAGCTCCGCTCCAGACAATTAATACGGTAACTCCATTCATAACCAGCATCATAAGCGGCATCATAAATGTCATGGCACGGTTTACAAACAGATTGGTCTTCATCAAATCACGGTTTGCCTTGTCAAATCTGTCTTCTTCATGTTTTTCTTTACTGAAAGCACGAATAACCGGAAGCCCCGTCAGTATTTCACGCATAACCAGATTCAGCCGGTCTACCAGTGTCTGTAGGGTCTTAAATCTCGGCATTGCAACGATAAAGAGTACAATCACTATCATAAATACCAATGCAACACCCAACGCAATAATCCAAATCATATCCACGTTGGTATGGAATACTTTGATAATGCCACCGATTGCATGAACCGGTGCAAAAAGTACAATTCGCAGGAACATAACCGTAAGTGTCTGAATCTGCTGGATATCATTAGTGCTTCGGGTAATCAGGGAAGCCGTTGAAAATTTATCAAATTCTGCATTGGAAAATCCAATTACTTTTGTAAATACTTTAGAACGTAAATCCCGTCCTGTGCTGGCGGCCACTCTGGCTGCAAGAAATCCTACCATAATACTTGCTGCCATTCCAAGCAGTGCAAGTCCTAACATTTTCAGTCCGGTATGCAGAATGTACTGTATCTGAATCTTGTCTGTATTTACTCCCAGTTCCTGATACACAGACTTAATATAAACCGGAACGCTCTGGGTCAGCACCATGTCCGGCACATCTTTCATCTTTTCCTTTACCTGTTCCAGTGCGGCACTTCTCTGCTCCTCCGGCATGGCACCAAGCATTTCCATTTGTTGTGCCATTTCATCGTTAGACGCTGCACTCACGCTGATAAACATCGGAAGCTGCATCATATCTGCCAATTCATCAAGGGCAGCTTCATCTTCCTGTATCTCGCTCTTTAATTCATAGACAGCTCCATCATAATCATATTCTGTATATTCTGTCTGTAAGATATAACTGTCTTTTACCTGCTCTTCCTCCTCCTGATTCATAAACATCGTCAGCTTCTGCAGGTCTTCCTCCGACAGTACCGTCGGAACCTTATCATCAATACCGCCCTGCTGGATTCCTACATTGACAATGTCAGAAGTATAGGATGGCAATGACAAATCGCAGTATGCCTGCATCATCAGCACTGCAAAGATTGCTGCAATGGTCACGGCATACGGTTTTAAAAATTTTACCAGCTTATTCATAACTGTGCATTTCCTTTCTGTCTTTATAAACTCATTTTATGAAATCGGGGGATGCTCCAGAGTTTCCACCTCCATCATATTTCCCCTCATCTGTATAAATAATCTGCGAAGCAGCATACGCTCTTCCTCAGTAACATTCTGAAATAATTGATTCTTCACGGACACATCAATATCACGCATGCTTAACAGGCACTCCTTTCCTGCCTCCGTAATCCGAATCCTGAGTACCCGCTGGTCTTTCTCATCCGGTGTACGCTCAATAAATTTCCGCTTTTCCAGCTTTTGGAGTGCTGCTGTAATCGACGGTGGCTTCAACCGCATCATATCTGCCAATTCACGCTGTGACACCGGTCCCTTCTTCCACAACACAAACAAAATCGCCGCCTGCCCGTGTTTCAAGTCAAGGGGCTGCATCAGCCGGTTCATATACTGCTTTTCCATATGTAACACCTGATGCATCAATACCTGCAGTGGCATATTCATCGGATTCACACACATATCATCAAAAAAAGAATTCTTTTCTTTCAACTCGTTCTCACCTCCATTTAATTAGACAGCTAACGATTATTGTATTCATATCGCCCATATATGTCAACCATTTATGATATAATTTTATACTTTTATAATATTTTCCTCTATTTTTTCATTAGAAATCTAATCATTTTTCACTTTGTGACTATAAGAAACACGCTCTGCGAGTTTCTAGGGTTATCGCGGCATCTACACTCCGTTCCGGTCATCGCTTTGCGTAAAGAAAATGCGTGTAATCTTCGTGGTTCTTTTACCACACAAGATTACACGCATTCTTTTCATATCGTTATCCGTCACTTACACGGATTCTCTTTTACATTTGCTAAACATTCTTTTATTCTCTATTTACTTTTAATCCAAATCGAACTTTTTCAGTTCCTTCCAGCCTTCATTCATTGTTTTGCTTTTCTTTTTTTCAAGCATCTTTTTGGTATAGCTGATACATTCATCCGTATCTTCAGCCGCATTGTCCCAGGCTTTTACAATCTTTTCTGAATGTTCACTGTCTTTCAGTTCATAATGCGCTACCAGATACGCTCCAAAATAATCGGTAAATTTCTTTTGACCAAACAGATTCATATGATGGTCATTATAAAAATCCTCCGTCATATCCAACCCGATTTCTTCTTTCTGCGCCTCAAAATCTACATATGAAAATCCATATTCCTTGATAATCTTTTCTGCCTCATTCGCACGCTGGTATACCGGATAGGTTTTTTCCGTGATTCTATGTGGAATACGCATAAACAGTACGTTATCAATCTGTTCATCTTTCAGATACTGGAGCAAATCCCGCAGATAATACTCTGATAAATCCGTAAGTGATAAGGTAGAGGTATCATTCGTGATATCTATCACATCACCTGATGCATTCTTCTTATCAGACACGGTCTGAAATCCCTTCAGTCCGCTTCCGCCCTCCAGACGCATTCTTGTCTGCACATAGAGATTTGCCAGACACATATCCCAACTCTGCCAGTTGGAATGATATTTCAGAAACGGCACGAAATAATTAATCTGTTCCTTCTTCGGGATTAATTCTGAAATCGTTTCCACCTTGTTTGCAGACCACGGCATGTTATCAATATATTTTCGAAGCCGGTTTTCATCGGTCTGATAGGAATCATCCCTCTGGAGTGCTCCATTAATTTCAATCACAATCAACTTCGGCTTCTGATGCTTTAACACTTCTTTCACCTGAGACTTTACTATGGCAATGGGACTTCCTGCAACTGAATAATCATAACTGGTAAATCCATACTCCTTCCAGAGCATCCCCGGTGCGATAGCTGTGTACGTCTCACTGGCCCCGATTGTCACCACATCCAGGCTGTTTTCCGGCTCCAGATAAAATCCTTTGATTCGCAATCCATCTGAAAAACTGTTTACCTGAAGAAATGCCGACACCCCACTTAAGAATAACAGAAATACCAGCATAAAGCAGCATATTTTTACAATTTTTTTCTTATTCATCATTTATACTTCCTCTAAAACTGCATGTATACAAAATCGGATGCACTTACCCCCGGTCCATACATTCCAAATACCGCTATGAGTGCAAGTCCTACAAAGAGAACTACCCACTGCATTCTCGGATGTTTCTGCTCCAGCAGGGTCCGCATGGTTGTATCCGGATGCTTCTCCTGAATCAGACTAACAATAAAAAGCAATCCTGTCATCACAAGCAAAAGTTTATAATCTTCCAAAGTCAGACCGCATGATGTAATCTGCTCAATCACTTTGCATTTATTCAGACTGAAGTTCGTCACACATTTTCCTAACATATGCATGGCAGATGTGAAATTCACTCCGATATCAAACATATATCCTATCAGTACAATCACAAAAGTCCGCAGCATCTGAAATGCTTTCCACCAGAGGCTCCTTGTCTGAATTTTCAGTTTCACAATTGCTTTATCGAAAAGCGGCTGTAACAGAATGGAGACCATAATCACACCGCCATTCCAGATACCGAACGCCACATATTTCATGTTCGCTCCGTGCCAGATTCCTACTAATAAAAATGTAATAAATGAGGCAATTCCTGTTGGCAGAACCTTTGCCACATGTGCCCCCACCGGATTTGCTCCATACTTCTTCTTCAAATCCTTCCCCATTTTCAGAAAATGTTTAGACATGGCAAGGGAATAGAACACATAATTTTTCATCCACGCGCCTAAAGTAATATGCCAGCGTCTCCAGTAATCATTGATATTTACTGCAAAATAAGGACGCTTGAAGTTCTCTGCCATCTGAATACCAAGAATTTCAGCAAATCCTCTGGAAATGTCAATTCCTCCGGAAAAGTCTGCATACAACTGTAACGCATACACCAGAACCGTTATCAGAATCACCGTTCCGTTATACTGACGGTAGTCTGCCGTCACTGTATTAATCAGGCTGACTGCCCGGTCTGCAATCACCATTTTCTTCAGATAACCCCAAAGCATCAAAAGTGCTCCGTATTTCAGATTCTTATAAGAAAATGAATGTTCTTCATACAACTGATGTGCCAACTGGTCGTAGAAACCAATCGGTCCCTGAATAATCTGTGGAAAGAAAGACACAAACAGCGCATATTTTGCCGGATTTGTCTCTGGCTCAATTTTCTCCCGGTAAACATCGATCAGATATCCCGTAGACTGAAAGGTATAAAAAGAAATACCAAGCGGCAGGAACAATCGTAAAATTGGAACGGAAGTTTCCACACCGGTAAAACCAAGCAGTGTGTTAAGTCCACCCGCAAATAGATTAAAGTATTTCAGAAATACCAGGATTCCAAGATTCAGTACAAGTACCATAATCAAAAGTCGTTTCCGCTTTTTCTTCATCTCTTCCTTATACTGCTTCTTCTGTTCCTTATCCCATTCTCCCTTATGTAGCGCCACGGTTTCTTTCGCTTCCGTACTGTTCCGATGCATGGCAAGTGCCGCAAAATAAACCGTATAGGTCGTGATTAAAATAAAAATCACATAGCGCCAGCTTGCCCATAGGTAAAATACATAACTCGCTGCAAGAAGAACCGTCCATTGATATTTCTTAACTGGGAACATGTAATACGCTGCTACAACGAGCAGCGCAAAAATCAAAAATGTAATTGTTGTATATCCCACACGCGTTACCTCTGTCTTTCCCTGTTGTCTGGTGTGTTAAATATATCTGTATGTATAAAATCACGGACAAGACAGTCACCTGTTCTCTCAGAATACAATACCACTGCCGGCATTTCCCTGCTTAAAAATACGGCCATGCCTTCCATCACGGAATACGCACCTGTACGTCCAAATGCAAGCAGAGCACCGATTTCCAGCTTATCAGTCTGAATCGTAGCAAGCACATCCGCAGTAGTACAGAGACTTCCACATAACGTATAACGTTCTTTCACGCTTTCTTCCTCTTCTCTGTTCAGCTGCACAATCTCCGGTGTCTGCATTCCCTTTACCTGACCGTCATATTTGAGTTGATTTAAACCGCCATCGCAAATGGCATAATGATACCCCTGATTGGTCTTTACATCTTCCACTCTTGTAATGTATGTTCCGCATGGTGCCGCGAAAAATCTTCCCATTTCAATCGTCAGATGATATTTCTCACCCATTTCACGGACATAGACTGCCGCTTCTTTCAGAAGTGATTCTTCCCATTCATCTGGATTTTCACCAAAATAATCCACATTCAGACCGGTTCCATATTCTATACGCTCTACCGAAAATCCGGTTTCCGCAAGTAATCTCTGCGCAAATTCATCCAGTTTGTGCAGTTCTTTCTCAATCACGGTTACTTTTTTCTTCTGTGTACCAGTAAAATAGTGAAGCCCCACAATCTGAATATTCGGGTAGTTTTCTTGATTTCTTACAATATCAAAAATATCTGTCTCATCCATCCCGAACTGACTTCCACCGGTCAAACGCAGAAGTACCGGAACCACCTTATTCCGTTCGGCAGCACAATCCTGAATCAAGTCCACATGCAGTCTGCTCTCTGCGGTAAATGTTCCCACTCCGTCATCCATGGCTCTCGCAACTTCCGAGTGTCGTTTGTTGACTCCGGAAAAAATAATTTTACTCATATCTGTTCCGGTTTTTTCACAAATCGTCAGTTCTCCCGGACTACAGACTTCATAGTTAGAAAAGCATTCCGGCATATCCTGAAGTAAAAATGGATTTGCCTTAATGGAAAAACAGCAATGTACCTTTTCTCCAAACTCCCGTTTTACCAGTTCTGCTCTTTTACGAAACACATCCGTATTGAAAATATAGAGCGGTGTTCCGTATTTTTCAGCCATCTGAAGTAATAATTCTTTGTTCATCTTACTCATCCTGCAGTCTTTCAATCATTTTCCACATAGCCTCTGCTGAATTGAAATTTTCCGGAATCAGTTCTGCCGGATTAATCTCAATGTCAAAAGCTTCTGTAATTTCTCCTACTAATGATACAATATCAAATGATTCCAGTACATGGTCATCAATCAGTGCTTTCTCTGCTCCGAAATCCACATCCGGTCTTAAATCTTCCAAAATTTCCATTAATTCATCCATTGTTCTTCTCCTTTTCCTGTATAACATGCTATTTCACGCGTCCAATGCTTGAAATAAGATTTATAGTACTTACATCTTCACACGCTTAGTGTTTAAAATAAGATTTTAATGTAACCATATCCGTCTTTCCATTCGGAAGCCTTGGTATCTCCGGCAGATTAATGATCTTTCTCGGAACCATGAATCCCGGCAGCATTTCCCGCATTGCAATGGAAATCTGCTTTTTATCTGCTTCTCCTGTATAAAACAGATATAATAATTCTTTTTCTTTATCATAAAGAGCGCAACTTTCTGTCACACCCTCTATTTTTTCTGCTGCGCTTTCCAGTTCAGACAGTTCTACCCTATGACCCAGATGTTTAACCTGACGGTCCATACGCCCGTGGAATTCCAGCTCGCCATCTCCACGCCAGCTTCCCAAATCACCTGTACGGTACATGAGTTCCCGATAGGCATGATTCAGTGGGTTCTGGACAAATGCCTTTGCACTGCGTTCTTCTGAACCATAATAACCAAGCGCCAATACCGGTCCAAGCACACATATTTCTCCGGTCTCACCCGGTTGTACCTCCTGATTCTGCTCATTCAGTATAAGAATCCGGTACTGCTTATACGGCTTTCCAATCGGAAGCACAGTATCCTCAGTAACCTTTTCTTTTACAACATAATAGGTACAAGATGCCGTTGCCTCTGTCGGTCCATACTGGTTGACAAACAATATGTCCGGTAAGTGCTCCTGCCATATTTTCAAAATCTTTCCAGGCATCACGGAACCAGAGAAACAGACTTTCTTTAAGAAACGTGGCACTTCATATTCAAATGCCTTCATCTGCGCCGGAATGGTAAGTGCAGAACTGCTCCAGCACAAGGTTGTCACTTCATATTGATTCAATGCTTCAAATAATTTTGCCGGAACTGCAAAATATTGTTTTGGCAAAATTACCGTTGTTGCACCCTCCTTTACCGGGAAATAAATATCACGGATTGCCGCAATATAATCCAGTGGAGACTGATTTCCCATACGGTCTTCTTCTCCGATATGCAACACTTCCGAAACAGCGTCTATATAACACATCAGTGAATAATGGGAAGTAATAACCCCCTTGGGAATGCCCGTAGAACCGGATGTAAAAATTGTATAAAGAGGCATGTCAGAAGACATTCCTCCCCTCACTTTAGCAAGTCCTTTTTCATCTGTCTCTGTCAATTCCATCAGTTCTTCCATAATAAGAACCGTTCCCTGAAACTGGAGTTCTTCCGCCTTCTTCTGGTTCTCCCGGTCCACGATTAAGACATCTGCCTGAATCACATCTAATATCTGCAACAATCGCGTAGTCGGCATGGTCGCATCAATCGGTGCATAGAAATTGCCACTGTATACAACACCTAAGAAACTGACCGGTGTAAACCGGTGTCGTCCACTCATTACCAGAATAGGCTGACGTTCTTTTTTATATTTCAAAAGATGGCTTCCTACTGCTTTTGCCATCTCATTTACTTCTCTGAATGTAAGACTGCCTGACTCATCTATGAATGCTGTCTTATCGGGAATGCGTTCTGCCGTTCTGTCCAGCCAGTCTAAAACTGTAATATCCATGTCTTCTCTTCCTTTCTACCTACGTTATTCTACCACATATTTCTTAAGAAGCAACAAAGTATTTCTTAACTTTTTTATATTTCTATAAAAAAAGAGAAGTTCTACGCCTCTTTACCGCAAAACTTCTCTTTTCTATCATTTAAATTACTGTTTCTGTAACAATAACCCTACGCAGACATATTGTTTATTCCACGGAAATTACAGCATAATCCTGAACTTCTACTGCCTGTTTTAATACATCGTCTGCTACTTCTGCATTCAAAGTAACAATTGCAGTTCCATTTTCATGGCTTACTTCTGCTGACTCTACCTGTGGAAGTTCCTCCAAAGCCTTTTTCACTCTTCCTGAGCAGTGTCCACACATCATTCCTTCGATTTTCATTGTCTTAACCATTGTCTTTTCCTCCTTATTCTCTTTGTGACTGGTTTTGATTTTTTTATCCTTACTTGCATCATACATTTTGAACAGATTCAGTCGCAATGCATTAGATACAACGCAGAAACTTGATAAACTCATGGCTGCCGCACCAAACATCGGGTTCAGCTTCCATTCGAATAACGGAATCCATACTCCTGCTGCAAGCGGGATTCCAATAATATTGTAAATAAATGCCCAGAACAGGTTTTCATGGATATTTCTTAAAGTTGCCCGGCTTAAACGGATTGCTGCCGGAACATCACTTAAGCGGCTTTTCATCAGCACAACATCCGCTGCGTCAATAGCGATATCGGTTCCTGCTCCGATGGCAATTCCCATGTCAGCTCTGGTAAGTGCAGGTGCATCGTTGATACCATCTCCGACCATAGCAACCTTGCCCTGCTTCTGAAGTCTGCTGATGACCTGTTCTTTTCCATCTGGAAGAACACCTGCAATGACTTCATCCACACCTGCCTGTTTTCCGATTGCCTTGGCTGTACGCTCATTATCTCCGGTCAGCATTACCACATGGATTCCCATGTTCTGAAGTTCACGTACTGCCTGTGGACTGTCTTCCTTAATCACATCGGCTACCGCGATAATTCCAAGAAGTTCTTCTCCTCTTGCAAAGAATAACGGAGTCTTTCCTTCTTCTGCCAGCTTCTCTGCCTGACATTCCATTTCTGGAGATACCTGTACCTTCGTCTGGATAAATTTCAGATTACCACCATTTAAAACGTTATTTTCATAAGTAGCTGTAAGTCCGTTTCCAGGAAGAATCTGGAAATCTGTTACTTCTTTTGCTTCTACATTATGCTCTTCTGCATAGGTTAAAATTGCTCTTGCAAGCGGATGCTCGCTCTTTCTTTCCAGTGCATAGGCAAGGGAAAGAAGGGTTTCTTCGTCCTGGCCTGCTGCCGGTAAAATATCTGTAATCTTTGGTTCTCCACTGGTAATGGTTCCTGTCTTATCCATAACCACAATCTGCATTTTACCTGTTTCTTCCAAAGAAACGGCTGTCTTAAACATAATTCCGTTCTTGGCACCTTTTCCGTTGCCGACCATAATCGCAACCGGAGTTGCAAGTCCAAGGGCACAAGGACAACTGATTACCAATACGGAAATGGCTCTTGCAAGGGCAAAGCCAAATGTCTGTCCTGCCAGCATCCATACGATAAAGGTAACAACTGCAATCGAGATAACTGCCGGTACGAATACACCGGAAACTTTGTCTGCTACTTTCGCAATCGGTGCTTTTGTTGCTGCCGCATCGCTGACCATCTGGATAATCTGAGAAAGGGTCGTATCTTCGCCTACACGGGAAGCTTCACATTTCAGGAATCCGGACTGGTTCAAGGTAGCTGCAGATACCATATCGCCTTCTGCCTTGTCCACCGGAATACTTTCCCCGGTAAGTGCAGATTCATTTACCGCACTGTTTCCTTCTAATATAATACCATCCACCGGAATATTTTCACCAGGACGGACTACAAAAATATCACCTTTTTTTACCTGCTCAATCGGCACTTCCTGCTCTACACCATTCTGCACAATCACTGCAGTCTTTGGTGCCAGCTTCATCAGGCTCTTCAGTGCATCCGTTGTTTTTCCTTTGGAGCGGGCCTCCAGCATTTTACCAACGGTAATCAATGTCAGAATCATGGCTGCTGATTCAAAATAAAATTCATGCATGTAAGACATCACCGCATCTGCATTTCCCTTAAGCTGTGCATCGGTCATGGCAAACAATGCATAGGTGCTGTAAAGGAAGGATGCCATAGAACCCATAGCAACCAGGGTATCCATGTTGGGTGCCTTATGAATCAGTCCCTTCCATCCACTGATGAAAAACTTCTGGTTGATGACCATTACGATTCCGGCAAGCAATAACTGTACAAGTCCCATGGCAATATGGTTGCCTTCGAAAAACTTCGGAAGCGGCCATCCCCACATCATATGTCCCATTGAGAAATACATAAGAACAATCAAAAATCCCAAAGAATATAAGAGCCTGCGTTTCAGCACCGGAGTGGTTCTGTCCTTTAAGGCATCCTCATCCATTCCTCTGCTGCCGCTCTCTTTCTTCGCGCCTCCCGCAAGAGACGCTCCATAACCGGCATCCACTACCGCTTTAATGACTGCGTCCGGGGAAGCCGTACCTTCTACTCCCATGGAATTGGTCAAAAGACTTACGGAGCAGGAACTGACTCCCGGTACTTTTGATACTGCTTTTTCTACTCTGGCGCTGCATGCTGCGCAGCTCATTCCAGTTATATTGTACTGTTCCATTTGAAAATCACCTCTACTTCATTCACTCTACTTCATCAATTTCTGTAAGGTTGCAACCAGTTCATCCACGGTCTCATCCTTACCTTCCCGAATATCATTCGTTACGCATGTTTTTATATGTTCAGCTAAAAGCTGCTTATTAAAGCTGTTCAGCGCCGCATTCACTGCCGCTGCCTGAGTCAGAATGTCGATACAATAGGCATCTTCCTGAACCATCCGCTTCAGTCCACGCACCTGACCTTCAATACGGCTAAGTCTGTTCACAAGCTTCTTCAGTTCTTCTTCTGAACGTTTTTTCTTCTTATGGCAACACTCTCGCTCCATATTGTTTCCTCCTTTTTTCTTTCTATCCACATACTATACCCCCGTGTGGTATTTGTCAACCTTTTTTCTTACATTTTTTTCTATTGAAAAAAGTTCATCAAAAACAGAGACCTGCCATTTTCAAAATGACAAGTCTCTGTTCAACAACCCAACTCTTATTTTATGTGTTTTATACCCTTTTGCCACCACTTACAATATGAAAGTATAAGTTCGATGTGATTTTGTAAACAACCGCATAGAAAATTCCAAATATCACGTAGCACACTACCGTGATGCCAATAATCAGTGCCCGATTATATAGTCCAAACATGGTCATAATCTTCCAAAGGAACGGAAATGCAAAGCAAAGATGGAGTCCTGCCATTAATAATGGCGAGAAGAATACGGTCAGCATCTGGGAGTTGATGCTCTTTCTGATATCCTGTTTCGTCATTCCTACCTTCTGCATGATTTCGTAGCGGGCATAATCTTCGTATCCTTCTGAAAGCTGTTTATAATAGATAATCATAACTGCTGCCAGCAAGAATACCGTACCCAGCACAATGCCGAGGAAGAACAGGCTTCCGTTCAAGTCGTAGAATGACTCCCGGTTATCCTCCCGGCTGTCAACACTGTAAAACCTTAAGCCATCCACTGACTCTGTTTCCGATAACTTCGCCAGACCTTTACCAATCGCCTCTGTTTCTTTGATTTCCTGCTCTGTACTTTCCACATCATATCCGCATTTCCACCGCAGTGCCATCATGGTTTCCCCAGTCTGTGTACGGAAACCAGACACGGTCCTTAAGCATTCTTCAAAATCCGGTACTACCATGATCATGCTTGGATTCATCATAGAATCCAATTCCCCATCTTTTACGCAGGTATCCAACATCTTCTTCACCTTGTAACTTGGTCCGTTTACAATGGTAAATGTATCCGAATCGTACGTAATCTGATTTCCATAAAGCAGACATTCATCTGCATTTAAGGTTTCATCTGCATCACATAACCGGTTATATTCTTCCAGTGACATTACCTGTAATATCCCTACCCGTTCATAATCATTAATGCTCACATCCACTGACGTCACGTCCAGATTAATTCCCTTATCTGAAAATAACCCGGAGGTACTTCCCACCGTATAACAGTCTGTTTCCTTGACTTCCGGACTGTTTTCCCGGACTGCTTCATATAATTTCTTCAGATTTTCCGGATTCAAGTCTTCCACATCACTTATCCCTACGACAACATTTACGGAATGTGGATATCTTCCAACTAAGGAATCCTCAATTCCAAAGTAAAGACTGGTGGTAGACGAAAGCATAACCAGAACCATGGTAAGTAAAATACAAATGGACGCAAGTCCGGCTCCATTCCGCTTCATACGGTACATCATAGAAGAAACCGATATGAAATGATTTGGCTGATAATAGTAGCGTTTATTCTTCTGCAGAATCCTGCAAAGTACCACGGAACCCGCCATAAAAAGTGCATAGGTACCGATAATAACCATAACCACTGCCAGGAAGAAATACATCAGTGCCGTAAGCGGCTCCTTGATGCTGACCGCCAGATAGTAAGCTGCCCCGAGCAGAATCACACCGATTGCCGCATAAACCCATGTACGCTTCGGCATTTTCTCGCCTACTTTATTGCTCTTTAACAAATCAAGCGGCTTGGCAAACCATACTTTGATTACGGAATTCAGAAGCAGCATAAGATAAGTTACAATATACCCGGTAACAGTATACCAAACGGAAACAGGACTAATCCGCAGATCCAGGGAAATGTCCATATGAACCAGATTAAACAGGACAAGTTCTGCTCCTTTGGACAGCAGGATTCCGGCTGCCAGTCCTGTCACAATGGCAATACCGCCCACGAAAATGCTTTCCCATACCATAATCATGCATACATTCTGTTTATTCATGCCCAGAATGTTGTATAATCCAAACTCCCGATATCTCTGACGAATCAGAAAGGAATTGGTATAAAACAGAAAGATGATAGAAAATATTGCAATCACGGCATAGCCCAGTGGTAACACTGTTGACAGGGTAACTGACCCTCTCATCATTCCGATAACAGGTGAGTCGTGAAGGAACCGGAGCAGGTAAAACATCATGACCATTAAGGCTCCCATTGCAATATATGGAACATATAGCCGTTTATTCTTGCGGATTCCTTCCCACGCTAATTTTGGATACACATTGATTCTCATCTTCTGTCACCACCTGTCGCAAGAGTTGTCAGTGTACTGGAAATCATCTGATACAACTGCTCATCAGTCTGATTGCCTCTGTATATCTGATGGAACACTTCCCCGTCCTTGATAAATAATACCCTGCTTGCATGGCTTGCCGCCTTTACCGAATGGGTTACCATTACAATGGTCTGTCCGCCATAATTGATATCCTCAAATAACTTTAACAGTTCATCCGTGGCTTTGGAATCCAGTGCCCCTGTCGGTTCATCCGCAAGTATCAGCTTGGGATTAGTAATCAATGCTCTGGCAACTGCCACCCTCTGTTTCTGTCCACCTGATATTTCATATGGATACTTTTTCAGCAGATGCTTGATTCCAAGCTTCTCCACAATCGGCATCATTTTACTTTCCATTACTTTGTAATGATTGCCTGCAAGCACAAGCGGAAGGTAAATGTTATCTTCTACCGTAAAGGTATCTAGAAGATTAAACTCCTGAAACACAAATCCCAGATTATCTCTTCGGAAAGTTCCCATTTGAGATTCCTTCACCTTGGAGAGGTCCATTCCCTCCAGTTTTACTGTTCCATCCGTTGGCTTATCAAGCGCAGCCAGAATATTCAGCAAGGTGGTTTTTCCTGAACCGGATTCTCCCATAATTGCTACATATTCTCCACGTTCTACACTGAAAGATACATTCTTCAGTGCCTCTACCTTGTTTCCTCCAAACCGGGTCGCATACACTTTGCGGACTCCATTTACTTCTAATATACTCATATTAAAATCCCCTTTCGAATTTCTGTCATTATTATAGCAAAAGGGGAAATTGAATCACCATCGAATCAGCTTACAATTTCCCCTTCACTTCTAACACTTTTGTCACATTTATTCGAATTTCATTTCTTATTCGAATTTTATTTCTTATTCGAACTTCATTTCTCTGTGGCTTACATCAATCCGAATGGTCGTTCCTTTATCCGGCTCCGACTGGGCCCAAATCCGGTGTCCCAGATTATCGCAGATACGCCTGCACAAATACAGACCGATTCCGCTTGCCTTTTTGTCCATCCGCCCATTATATCCCGTATAACCTTTCTCAAAAATCCTTGGCAAATCCTCCGGTGCGATTCCGATTCCCGTATCCCGGATACAGAGTATATGCGGCTCTTCCATATAGATGGAAACCGTTCCCATCATAGTATATTTGAGTGCATTTGACAGTACCTGCTCCACAACAAAGGAAAGCCATTTTTCATCTGTCAACACATCTTCTTCTATTTTTTCATAGGAAAGTCCGATTTTCCGGCTGATAAATTCCCCGGAAAACTTCTTCACTGCTGCACGGACAATTTTATCTAAATCATACTCCCTGAATACATAGTCCGAGGAATCGGAATCCAGTCTCAGAAACATGAGTACCATTTCCACGTACTGTTCAATCCGGAACAAATCTCCCGAAAGCTGTCTGCTTAAAGCAGAATCTTCATTTTGCAGATGGAGTCTCATAGACGCAATGGGCGTCTTAATCTGATGTGCCCATACGGTATAATAATCTGTCATTTCCTGATAATTCTGGTTCATTGCCCTCTGTAATTCCTGCTGTTTCTGCCGCAGCTCATGAATCACACTCTGATAAGCTGTTTCCAACACACTTTCTGCAGACGGCAGATATTCTTCTAATACCTCAGGCACATTTTCAATATGCTGCAAAGCCTCTGTCTTCTGTTTCACCCTCTTAAAATCCAGAATCAGATAAATGATACAAAGGGTCAGACATAATATCGTAGGGTAAATGGTTGCACGAAGTGGCAGATGATACATGGCAAAACAAACAAAATAAATAAGCGCACAACCGGACATCAAAAGAATACTTTTCACTCTCTGCTTCAGATATGCACCAAACAGTTCCATTTTTCTTCCTCCATCCTGCTAATCCTGTATGATATACCCTGCCCCGAATTTGGTCGTAATAAAATCCGAAAGTCCTGCTGCTTCCAGTTTCTTCCGAAGTCTTCCCACATTGACGGTAAGGGTATTTTCATCTACAAAGGAACCGCTGTCCCACAATACTTCCATCAGCTTTTCACGACTGACTACCTTCTCTTTATTTTCCATCAGCGTCAGCAGAATCTTGTATTCGTTCTTGGTAAGCTGAATCTTATTGCCCTGATAGACCAGTGAATTTTCTCCCGTATGCAGCATTGCCCCTCTGTGCTCCAAAACCGGAACAGAAGATGCAAAATCATAAGTCCTGCGAAGCATGGCCTGCACCTTTGCCATCAGCACGCTCTGGTCAAATGGCTTGGCAATAAAATCATCGGCTCCCATATTCATTGCCATAATGATATTCATATTATCCGATGCCGAAGAAATAAAAATAATCGGCACCTTGGACACTCTGCGGATTTCATTGCACCAGTGATAACCGTTAAAAAATGGCAGTGAAATATCAAGCAGCACCAAATGCGGGTCAAATGCAGCAAATTCTGCCATCACGTCACGGAAATTCTGCACACACTCTGCTTCTAATCCCCACATTTCAGCCTGTTCTTTGATTGCCTCACTGATTCCTCTGTCATCCTCCACGATTAAAACTCGATGCATCCTTTTATCCTTCCTTTTACTATTCTACCATATGCTTATTCCCGTATATGCTTATCTCTCCATAAATTCCTTCAGATAAACTTCTACGGAGCGGGTCATTTCTTTCGAAAAATCCGAATTATATTTCCGCGCGCAAAACGCTTTCATCCAGTCCTCATATTCCCGGGCTCCTGCTTTTGGTACAAACATTTCCCGCAGTTCTTCTCCTTTCATCACCCGGTAACCGTTCTCATGAACGATATGTGACATTTCTACCCTCTCCGGTTTCTTCCGCTCCAACTGCTGCTTCGTAGGATATCCGAACACCAACATGGCAGCCGGAACGACATAAGGTGGAAGTCCTAACATTGCTCTGTGCTTTTCGCATCTTTCCAGAATATCCCCTATATAGCAGGAGCCAATTCCAAGGCTCTGGGCTGCGGTCACTGCATTCTGTGCCGCAATATTCGCATCGGACATTGCCAGAATCAAATCTCCTGCCCCCGGAAGTCTTGGTTCACATCCTGCCTCTTCAAATCCATCATACCATTTCTGACAATCTGCGCAGAAAATCAGTACCATCTTCGCCTGTGCGATAAATGGCTGATTGTCACAAGTCACCACCAGTTCGTCTTTTAATTTCTGGTCTGTAATATCCAATATAGTATAAAGCTGCTGATTTCCTGCGGAAGGTGCCATGGCAGCCGCCTCAAGAATCAGTTCTTTGTCCTCTCTGGAAATTTCTTTTTCTTCAAATACGCGTACGGATTTCCGTTCAAATAATTCCTGAATTGTAATATTTACATATTTATTTTCATATTTATTTTCATCTTTATTCATATCTTGCTACTCCTACAGTTTTTCGATTACTTCTTCCAGTTTCTCACTCAGCTTCCGTGCTGACTTAAAATCCTTCGCCTTCATACTGAGTTCAATTCTTGTCTCCAGTTCCTTTTTCTTCTGCTCCAGTTCCAGATAATCTTTATCAAAATGTTCCTGATAAATCATTTTCCGGAAAGCACGGATACTCATTTTTCTTAATCTATGATTTTCGACATAAAGCACGTAATCCGCACATCCTGCTATGGTATAAAAGTCATGTGAAACCATTAACACCGCGCCCTTATAGTCTGCCAGCGCCTTTTCCAAAGCAATCTGCGCATAAGTATCCAGATGACTGGTCGGTTCATCAAGAAGTAAGAAAGCCGCATTTCCTGCTGCCAGCTTCGCAATCTGAAGTAAATTCTTCTCACCACCGGATAAATGTCCAATCTGATTGCTCAAAGTGTCTGCTTCAAAGCAATATTTGCCAAGATACTCTGCAATTTCACCCTTTGTCTGAAATCCAAGTTCTTCAAATTCTTCATAAATGGTATGGGCTTCATTTAAGGTATCTGAATGAATCTGCGACAGAAAACCGACCGTCACATCCTCACGAATAGAAATAGCCGGATTTCCATTGCGGAATACTTCCCGCAGCAACGTAGTCTTCCCTGTTCCGTTTGGTCCTACAATCGCCACTTTTTCATGCTCATGTAATTCAAAAGATACATGCTCCAGTAATGGTTCTTCAAATCCAATTCCCAAATCCCTGATTTGCAGGACAGGTCTGTCTTCTCCATCAGAAACTCCTTGCTCAGAGCGTGTAACCTCCGGCAACTGAATCTCCGGCTGACGGATATTGACAAAAGGCTCTTTAATCCTTCGTACCTCCAGACGTGCAAGCTGGGTTGCCTTGGCATTTACCGCTTTTCCTCTGTTCACACTGGCTACCATAGACGCATCCTGCCGCAGACGGTCCACCATCTTCTGGTAACGCTCAATCTCTGCCGTATCCGCCTCCGCCTGCTCCTGAAGCTCCATCTTTCTCTGCATCAAAGAAAAATTGTAATCCGTGTAATTGCCGTCAAATTCCTGAATATCTCCATTTTCCAGATGTAAAATCTTATCAAAACAATGATTCAACAGATAGCGGTTATGGGTAATCACAAGAAGTGTGCCTTTATGAGAATTTATCAAATCCCGGAGTCCGTTCAGATTCTCAAAGTCCAGAAATACATCCGGTTCATCCATAATCAATAAATCCGGCTTTAAAAGCATTTGACGGATAACCTGAAGCAGCTTGTACTCTCCACCGCTCAGTTTGGAAATCTCCAAATCCGTCAGTTTACTCATCCCTGCCACTTTCAACTGTCTATGGATATTTACCTCGTAATTATCCCCATCAACCGCCTGGATTTCATCCAGAACATTCTGATATCTCTCGAAAACCTCTTCCAAATTCTCCGCCACGGCCATTTCAGCACAAAGACTTGCGCTGATTTCCTGAAGCCGCACGAAATCTTCACTCAAAAATTCAAATACCGTCAACCGCTGCTCTTTGTCCCGTTTCGCGAACTGGCTCACATACCCTATCCGGCAGGATTCCTCTTTGATAATCTTACCGTCATACAGATATTTCTCCTTATCCATGAGCATGTCCACCAGAGTACTCTTGCCCGTGCCATTACTTCCAATCAATGCCGCATGCTGGCCGTTCTCCAGTGTAAAAGACACCTCTTTATATAAATCTTTCTCCGGAAAGGAATAGGATAATTTTTCTACTTTAATCATGTTCTCCTCCCATCATGCCCCATTTATCCTTATTTTCTCATTTACTTTTGGATTAACCGCTTATCTTGTCTGTATTTTAACATCTCTAAAACAGTTTGTAAATCCGTTTTATACACGCTCGTATCTTCTATTTATAAAAGATATATAAAGAAAAGCCCAACTGAAACTGTCATGTTTCAATCAGGCTTTTTCCTCATATCATATGATTTACACGGATGATTTTGTTCTCCGCATCACATTATTTTATAAACATCGCATCCCCAAAGCTAAAGAACCGATACCGTTCTTTTATCGCTTCTTCATATGCCGCAAGTACATGTTCTCTTCCGGCAAGTGCGCTTACCAGCATAATCAGGGTTGACTCTGGTAAATGGAAATTCGTAATCAGGCAATCTAACACTTTGAATTTGTACCCTGGATAGATAAATATTTCTGTCCAACCACTACATTCTTTCAATTTTCCATTTTCATCTGCTGCCGATTCTACGGTACGGCAACTGGTGGTTCCTACGCAGATAACTCTGTGCCCACTTTCTTTTGCACGGTTGATTTTGTCTGCCTCACTCTGCTCAATCCGATAGAATTCGGAGTGCATATGATGCTCCAAAATATTTTCCACCTTCACTGGGCGGAATGTACCAAGTCCCACATGTAAGGTGACATGTGCAATATCTACACCTTTTGCTTTAATCTGCTCCAAAAGCTCCGGTGTAAAATGCAATCCTGCCGTTGGTGCTGCTGCGGAACCGGTGTGTTTTGCATAAACCGTCTGGTAACGGTTCTTATCCTCAAGCTGATGAGTAATATATGGTGGAAGCGGCATTTGTCCAAGCTGGTCCAGAATTTCTTCAAAAATTCCTTCATACTGGAACTGGATTAACCGGTTTCCTTCTTCCACAACTTCTTTTACTTCTGCATGAAGCAATCCATTTCCGAAAACAAGCTTTGCTCCCGGTTTCATCTTGCGCCCCGGTTTTACCAGAGTTTCCCACACATCATTTTCTTTCCGTTTCAGAAGCAGCACTTCTACTTTTGCACCGGTTCCTTCTTTTTCCCCAATCAGACGCGCCGGAATTACCTTTGTGTCATTGATAACCAGGCAGTCACCCGGTTCTAGATAATCTACGATTTCCCGGAACACATGATGACTTGTCTCGCCAGTTTCTTTATCCAATACCAGAAGTCGGGAACTGGAACGGTCTTCCAATGGGTCCTGAGCAATGAGTTCTTCTGGTAAATCAAAATAAAAATCTTCTTTTTTTAACATGAAATCTTCCTCTCAGATTACTGACGTAATTCGATTCCCATTCCTTCCAGTGCTCCAAGAATATTTTTCATTGCAGCAGAAATATCTGCTTCTTCCAATGTTTTATCTTTTGCACGGAATGTAATAGAATATGCCACTGATTTGAAGCCATCTTTAATCTGTGCACCTTCGTAAAGGTCAAATAAGTGATAGCTTTCCAAATGTGCACCACCATTTTTCTCGATTACTTCTTCAATCTGTCCAACTAAAATTTCTTTTGGAACTACCATACTGATATCTCTGCTGACTGCAGGATATTTTGCAATTCCTTCGTATTTTCTGTCAAATGTAGCACGTGCCACAATTTCAGGCATGTCAATCACTGCCACATATGCACGTTCACCAATTCCATAAGCATCTGCAACATCCGGATGAACTTCTCCCATATATCCAACAACAACTCCATCGTATACGATGTTTGCCTGACGTCCTGGGTGAAGGAATTTCTTACCAGAATTCGGGTCGTAAGTTTCTTTCTTTGTCATTCCGACTTTTTCGAAGAACTCTTCTACCACGCCTTTCATACTGAAGAAATCTCCATCTCCGTACATTCCAAGTGTAAACTGCATTCTTTCATCCGGCAGTTCTGTAAGCGGAAGTGATTTTGGAAGGTAAATATTTCCAAGTTCATACAGACGCACATTTTTATTTCTTCTGTTGTAGTTTGTTGCAAGCGATGTCAGCATACCATTTAAAGAAATCGTACGCATGATACTGTAATCTTCTCCAAGTGGATTCATAATCTGAATTGCCTGACGTAATTTATCATCTGCATCCAGACCTAATTTATCAAATACCTTTGGGCTTTCAAATGAATATGTCATTCCCTGACTGAATCCGCAGAATTCTGCGATATCTCTTGCCACTTCTTCTACACGAAGCTTGAATGAAAGTTTTCCTGCTGTTGCCCCACTGCTTGGAAGTGTAGTTGGGATATTGTCATATCCATAGAAACGTGCCACTTCTTCTGCAAGGTCAGCCAGACGGAAGATATCATGTCTGAATGTCGGTGCAATAATTTCATTAGTCTCTGGGTCATATTCTAATTCTACCAGCTTCAGATATTCAAGCATTTCTTCTTTGGAAATGTCTGTTCCAAGAAGAGCATTAATCTTTTCTGCGTTAAATCCTACTCTTACTGGTTCTTTCTTCTTGCTGTAAACATCAACCATGCCGCCTACTACTTCACCGCATCCCATTTCTTCTACTAACTGGCAGGCACGGTTCATAGCTGCTTCTGCATTATTTGGGTCGAGTCCTTTTTCAAATTTACCGGATGCATCGGTACGAAGTCCAATTCTCTTGCTGGACTTACGGATGTTTGTTCCATCGAAGCAGGCTGCTTCAAAAAGGACAGTATCTACATTGTCTGTAATCATAGAATTTTCTCCACCCATGATACCGGCAATACCGACAGCCTTTTCTCCATCGCAAATCATCAGAACAGACTCGTCCATTTCTCTTTCCTGACCATCTAAGGTAACAAATTTTTCTCCTTTTTCTGCATTACGGACTACAATCTGGTTTCCTGCAATGGTAGATAAATCGTATGCATGCATTGGCTGTCCATACTCTTCCATTACATAGTTTGTGATATCGACCAAATTGTTGATTGGACGGATTCCAACAGAAGCAAGTCTTCTCTGCATCCACACTGGCGATGGACCAATTTTAATATTTTTCACAACTCTTGCACAATATCTTGTACAAAGGTCTTTGTTTTCCACATTTACTTTGATGTAATCGTTGACATCTTCTTCATTTCCTGTCGGAGTTACAACTGGTGGATGGAACTCTTTGCGGAAAGTTGCTGCTACTTCTCTTGCAACACCAATTACACTGAAGCAGTCCACACGGTTTGATGTTACTTCATATTCATAAACAACATCATCTAATCCAAGTGCTTTGATTGCGCTCTCCCCTACAACAGCATCATCACCGAAAATGTAAACGCCATTTTCCGGTGCTTCCGGGTACATGTCTCTTGATGAACCCAGTTCTTCAATTGAGCACATCATGCCGTTGCTTTCAATCCCACGCAGTTTTCCTTTTTTAATTTCAATTCCACCGGCAACTCTCTGTCCCGGTTCATGGCCGCCTGCAACGCGTCCGCCATCTAATACAACCGGAATCTTATCTCCTTCTTTTACATTTGGAGCGCCAGTTACAATCTGAATAGTCTCTGTTCCAATATTTACCTGACAAACAACCAGTTTATCTGCATCTGGATGCTTGTCCATTTTGACAATCTGTCCAATTACAATCTTGTCCAGATCTGCATCCATTTTTTCGTATCCTTCTACCTTTGTTCCAGAAAGTGTCATTGCATCTGCGTATTCCTGTGCTGTCACTTCCAAATCTGGAACATATGCTTTAATCCATGATAATGAAGTATTCATTTTCTATCTCCTATCTTCCATTGCTTACTATATTGTACTCACTAGAACTGTTTTAAAAATCTGATATCGTTTTCGTATAAAAGTCTCATATCGTCGATTTCGTATTTGAGAAGTGCAATTCTTTCCAGTCCTACACCGAATGCAAATCCTGTATATTCTTCCGGGTCAATTCCGCACATTTCCAATACGTGTGGATGTACCATTCCACAGCCAAGGATTTCAATCCATCCTTCTCCTTTACAGAAACGGCATCCTTTTCCACCACATTTAAAGCATGATACATCTACTTCTGCACTTGGCTCTGTAAATGGGAAATGATGTGGACGGAACTTCGTCTTTGTATTTGCACCAAATAATTCTTTTGCAAATTCTTCCAGAGTTCCTTTTAAATCAGCGAAGGAAATATTCTTGTCAATAACAAGTCCCTCAACCTGATGGAAGGATGGTGAATGTGTGGCATCTACTTCATCAGAACGGAATACACGGCCTGGCGAGAGAATACAGATTGGAAGTTTGCCTTGTTCCATGATACGTGCCTGTACCGGTGAAGTCTGTGTACGAAGCACAATATCTTTGTTGATATAAAATGTATCCTGTTCATCTTTTGCAGGATGGTCAGCAGGGATGTTCAGTTTTTCAAAGTTGTACAAATCATATTCGATTTCCGGTCCTTCCACTACTTCATATCCCATACCTACGAAGATACGCTCTACTTCTTCCAGCGCAATTGTATTTGGATGACGATGTCCTACCATATTTTTCTTAGATGGAAGGGTAACGTCAATCACTTCATTTTTTAATTTTTCAGCACGGATAGCAGCATCCATTTTTGCTTTTGTCTGCTCTAATACTTCTTCAATGGCCGCTCTTGTTTCATTTACAAGTTGTCCAACCTTTGGACGTTCCTCTGCAGCAACATCTTTCATTCCTTTTAATACAGCTGTAAGTTCCCCTTTTTTACCAAGATACTTTACACGTACATCATTTAATTTTTCCGGCGCATCAGACTCCTGAATCTGTTTCAGGGCCTCGCGTTTGATGTTCTCAAGTTTTTCTTTCATGATTTCCTCCTAAAAATAAAAATGCCCCTATGCATTTTCATGCATAGGGACGAATATATCGCGGTACCACCCTTATTCTTGTTCGGCTGAACAAGCTCTCGGACTGCGTAACGTGCAGGGACGGCATTTCCTACTTTTATTTCAAAAATGCAGCTCGCGTGGGAAATTCAATTCCTGCCTGAACCAAAGGGAACTTTCAGCCTGCGATTCCCTCTCTCTATTGGAAAACAAGTCTTTACTTACACGGTCTTAGCCTTTACATATATTAACTCTATTATTTTAACACAACAAACGAGTCTGTCAAGATTTTTTTCCTGTCTCTTTTACAGATTCCCCTTTTATAGATATCTCTTTTTCTAAAAGCATACTGTTAATAAGTCCACCAAGCAAAATCGTATACATACAAAAATACAACCACAGCATTACCAGTATAATTGCCGTCATGCTTCCATACAAGCCTTCGAAACTGTGAAAAATAGTCAGATATACAGAAAATCCAAAGGAAATCAGCATAAATAATACGGAAGTAAATACCGCTCCCGGAAGATGTTTCCACACATTGCCTTTCTTATTTTTCCTGTTTGGTAAAAAGCAATAAATAACCATAGCAAACAAAAACCACCCTACAAAGGAAATGATTGTCCTACTCTCCAACACTGCCATAATCGTATCCTTTAACAGTGGAAAATGCCTGTAAATAAACAAACTGATATTATTTCCAAATACAGAAAGAACTAGTCCGATTACAATTGCCAACATAAACACAACAATATAAAAAGAGGCTCTGATTCGCAAAAATATATAATTTCGTGTCTCTTTAGTATTATATACACAATTGAGTCCAGTATTAATTGCAAGAACCCCTTTTCCCGCAGACCAAAGAGCGGTAATTGCTGTAATAGGAATGATGGTTTTAGATTGGTTGTACACTTGATTTACAATTCCTACAATAAAGCTCTGCATACTCTTCTCTGGAAAAACAAGTACCATAGCAGTCATTACATCTGCTTTGGTAACCGGTGTATACTGGATAATGCCTAACAATAGCAGGATAAACGGAATTAAACTTAACATCAGGAAATATGCAGACTGTGCCGCATAAGCTCCTACATGGGCTGCACCTACCCGCTCGGTAAAATGCCATAACTCTTGTATTTTTTTCTTCATGCTCTCTGATTCCCTTTCTATTATCCTAAAATACCGTATTTTTCCAAATTTTTCAATCTTTTTCATTCTCCGAAAAAGAGAACTATTTTCAAATGTCAGGCAATCTCTTGTAAAACTGTTCTATAACCAAAAAGGACAGCTGCATAATGCAACTGTCTTTTATCTTTTGTAATCCCCCGAAATGCCGTTTCTCGTTTTTTGACTCCTAGCTAGTGCTAGGTGGGCAACCGCATCTGCTTTTCTGTCTTCCACTGCGTAATGGAGGCCTGACATATTACAGAGATATAAGAATCCCGTTTAAAGTAATGTAGGTTCAAAAAATCGAGATTATCGAACACCTCAGGTTATGGGTATATTATATAATATTCTCACTGTGATTTCAACTGAATTTAACAAAAGCTTTTCATTTGCTTAATAATTTCTTCTGCGAGTTCTTCAGCCGGCATCGGCTCCTGCTCCGGGTAATTGCAAAAATACTTCGGATATGGACTATGCTTCAATCCCTCCAGAAGAATAATATCCGCTTCTGGAAACGCCCGCATTAAATCCCGTTCATTGGCTTCTTCTGTTTCCTTGATAATCATCATACGTTTTGAAGAAAATACAGCTGTTCCATATGCCCCGGCTTTCTGGTGTCTGTAGCTGTCTGTCCCTGGTACATCACTTTCAAAATCATGTCCGTCATGCTTAATCACAGCCACTTTATAGCCTTTTTGTGTCAGAACAGGAATCAGCTTTGTAATTAGTGTGGTCTTTCCACTGTTTTTATATCCGCTGATTGCGAAAATAAATGGTTTTTTTTCTGCATTCTTCAATTTTTGATAGTCTTCCACTGTATTGATATTTTCTGCCACAGCTGTTTCCCCCAAATCCACAACCTGATATTCATTTTCCTTTATAAAATTCATCATTCTATAATCTTTTTTCTCAATTGCTTTCTCAATTTCCGGAAGTACAGTTCTCGGATAAATGCCAAAGAGTGGATGAAGCCTTCCATTTGTTCTCACAACCGTTATTTTATGTTGCTTGCTATACATTTTTGTTACCCTTTGTACTGCTTCCCCTGTCACCATCGGCATATCACACGCCACCACAAACAAAGCATCTGCATCGCAGGATTTCATCCCGGAATAAATACCTCCCATAGGTCCAATCGCAGCGTATTCATCCACAATCACTGGCAGATGAAGTTCCTGATAAGGTGATTCTGCTTCCACTGAAATGTACGTGACAGCAAATTCTTCAAACGCCTGCAAAATACGTTCGCAAAATGTAGCACCTTCATATTCTAAAAATATTTTCTTATGTCCATTCATCCGCCGGTTCTTTCCTCCCGCAAGGATATAACCGCAAATTTCCTGTCGTTCTTTCATCTATATTCCTCACTTCATCCTTTGTCGCCAGATTTCCAGATAACCCTAATACCTTGAAAGGCTGCCGGTTTCGTCCGACAGCCCATATTCTACATACCTTTTTATGCAAGTTCAAAAACTAATTTTTTCAATGCATCAACTGCTTCTTCCGGAAGCTTATCGTATCCACCTTTTTCCACTGCAAATGCTTCTACTTCATTTACACGGTCCTGCATACGTGCTTTCAACTGACTCTTGTATTCCACATCATTAAGGTCTGGAACAAATCCTTCCCATTCCATGATTTCAATATCAGAAAATGGTCCCCACTGTTTAAACTCTGCACGCTTTTCTACAATGGCTTCCAAGATACCGAGTGTATCTGCAGGTTTTACTTTCTTGCCCATGAAATCTCCTGTATTTACAATGTAACAGTCAACATTCTTTTCTTCTACCAGTTTTTTAAACTTTTCGTAGTCATTTACAAGCGGATATGTTCTAAATGGGTTGGCATATGGAACAACTACCAGCTTGTTCGGGTCTACTCCTGGTGCGAGGCGTTCTGCAGAAGAACGTTTCGTTGCAAGTGTTGCTCCCATAACAGATGCAAGTGCTGCTCCTTTCAGTCTTACAACCGGTGGAATTGTTGGATCTTTCATAATCCAGAAAATAGCATTTACCGGAGCGTCAATCTTGTCCACGCGGTTTGGTGACCACAATTTAGATTTAATTGCACGTCCATTTCCATTACGGATATCTTCTGTCACTAACTGAATCTTTCCATCTTCATCTAAAGTAGCCGAACAGTTCTGGGCAGTCAGAAGATATTTATTATCCGGACATCCTGTCGGATAGTCTGCCGTCTTATCAAAATATGTCGGTTCAATCGCAATGGAAGCACAAGTATCTGTATTGATAATAAATGCATCATCGTGAAGTACCTTGATTTCATATTTTCCACCGTGCTTTGCATGTGTAAGTGTAGACTTTCCTGAACCGGAAAGGCCATAAACAGATGCAACAAACTTAGAGCCATCTGCAAGTGTATATTCTTTTTGTCCACCATGGCAGGAAGCATAACCGTTACGGTTTGCAATCGCCCATACCATAGTAAGTGTTCCTTTTTTATGCTCTCCAAAGTATCTCATACCAAGGATACATGCACAGTTTGTTTCTGTATTGAAATAACATAATGTCCTCTTAGCAGGGTCACTTAAACAGTCAAAGCTTACACCGGCTGCCTCTTCCGGAACCCACTGTGGGTCAGAGAAAATATAAATGTCTGCTTCTTTTCCGTCCCCAACCGGCTGAGAGTTCTTGTACATTTTCACATATTCATCTGACATATACTGGAAGTTGAGCATCCAGTTATACATAATGTTTTCTTCCCCTTCTGGAATAAGAAGATGGCATTTTACCATAAATTCCGGGTCAAGTCCTGCGTAAACAGTTGCATGATACATGGTTTTCCAACGTGACTTATAAACTGCATCCATGGTTACTTTATCCAGTGCATCACAGTCTACTCCCGGTTCTCCTGCAATACGTCTTGCTGTTGCATAACGTCCTGTAATCGCTCCATCATTAAATAAGAGAACTTTCGCATCCCTGTCAAGACCAAATTCCTCTCCTCTGTACACTGGCATATCTGTCACAATTGTTCCAGGTGAGTTTTTAGCTAACTCATAGGCTTCTTTTAATGTCTCAATTTTAACTACATTATTCCCGTAAAAAGCAGCTTCAATGATTGCTCTTGTTTTAGAAAAACCAGTCTTTCCCTTCCCGATTTCTGAAATTGGATAATATGCTTTTGTTGACATTATCTCTTCCTCCTATATTTTCACTCTTCGTACATTATCGCATTTTCCACAGATAAAGTCAATATTGTTAAGCTTTTACTGGCATTATTACTGAATTTGAAGAATCATTTTCACTGTATCTTCCATTTTATCTACATCACATTCTGTGTTATGTAAAATCTGTGCATTCCGAATTTCTTCAATGGCTTTCGGAATAGACATGCCCGATACCTTCTGCAATTCATCAATTAACGGGAATTCTTCCAGTTTATTATATTTCTCATCAATGGCTGTCATAACACTACGTGCAAATTTATATGGACTTGCTGTAGATGCAATCACAGTCTTATGTTCATCTTTGCTCTCTTTTCTATAAGCCTGATAAACGGTTGCCGCAACTGCTGTATGAGTATCCATTACATATCCGGTTTCTTTGTAAATATCATGAATAGTCTGTTTTACTTCATCCTCTGTAGCATATCCACCTACAAACTCCTTCAATTGCGCTTTCATATCATCGCTAATCGTATAAATACCCTTTTCTTTTAGTTCACTCATCAATTCCTGGGTTTTCTTATCATCCTCACCGGCCAGCAAATAGATAAGGCGTTCCAGATTGCTGGAAATCAGAATATCCATAGACGGCGAAGTTGTGAGAATAAATTCACGGTTCTTATCGTAAGTTCCTGTGCGGAAGAAATCATAAAGTACTTTATTTTCGTTGGAAGCACAGATTAATTTTGCAATCGGAAGCCCCATATTCTTTGCGTAAAACGCAGCCAGAATATTTCCAAAATTCCCGGTCGGAACTACTACATTCATCTCTTCTCCTTCTGCAATTTCCCCATTCTGCAATAATTTTGCATAGGCATATACATAATACACAACCTGCGGAATCAGTCTTCCGATATTGATAGAGTTTGCAGAAGAAAACTGATATCCAGCCTCTCCCAATTCTTTTGCCAGTTCCTTATCCTCAAACATGGCCTTCACACCGCTCTGTGCATTATCAAAATTACCATGGACAGCGACTACGGATGTGTTGACCCCTTTCTGGGTTACCATCTGAAGTTCCTGCACTTTGCTGACACCATTCTTTGGATAGAATACGATAATCTTAACTCCTTCCACATCAGCAAATCCGGCAAGTGCAGCCTTCCCTGTATCTCCTGATGTAGCGGTCAGAATCACAATGTCATTTTTCACTCCATTCTTCTTTGCAGAAGTGGTAAGTAAATGCGGAAGAATAGAAAGTGCCATATCCTTAAACGCAATTGTCGCACCATGATATAATTCCAGATAATACGCATCTTCCACTTTAGAAAGAGGCGCAATTACTTCCGTATCAAACTTACTGTCATACGCTTTTTCAATACAGTTTTTCAGCTCTTCTTCTGTAAAGTCAGTAAAGAACTCCTTCATTACGGTGTAGGCTGTTTCCTGATAGTTCATTTCCTTTAGTTCCTGCAAAGATACAGGAAGTTTTGGAATCTGCGATGGTACAAACAGACCACCGTCCTCTGCAAGCCCCTTTAAAATTGCCTGAGAAGCAGTTACTTTTGTATTTGAATTACGTGTACTCTTATAAAATAAATCCATATTTCCTACTCCTCTATCTATTATTTCTTCTTGCTGTTTGTATAATTTACCAGTCCACCTGCCGCAATCAATTTCTGCATGAATTCCGGGAAAGCCTGTCCCTGGAATTCTGTGCCCTTCGTGCGGTTATAAATCTTACCGGAATCAAAATCCACTTCTACTTCATCCCCTGCTTCAATACCTCTTGCTGCCTCTGGACATTCAATAATTGGAAGTCCAATGTTAATTGCATTTCTGTAGAAAATCCTTGCAAATGTCTCCGCAATGACACAGCTTACACCCGCCGTTTTAAGGCAAAGTGGTGCATGTTCTCTGGAAGAACCACATCCAAAGTTTTTATTTGCAACAATCAAATCACCTGGCTGTACTTTGTGTGCAAATTCCGGGTCAATATCTACCATCGCATGTGTTGCAAGCTCCTGTGCATCAAAAGAGTTCAGATATCTTGCCGGGATAATTACATCCGTATCCACATTGTCACCATATTTAAATACATGTCCCTTTGCTTTCATTATCTGTCACCTACTTTCTCAGGATTTGCAATATAACCTGCAATCGCACTTGCTGCTGCCACTTCTGGAGAAGCAAGGTAGATCAACGAATCTACATGTCCCATTCTTCCTACAAAGTTACGGTTAGTAGTAGAAACACATTTTTCTCCTGCTGCCATAACTCCCATATGTCCACCCATGCAAGGGCCACAGCTTGGTGTATTTACTGAGCATCCCGCATCAATAAAGATATCAACAAGTCCTTCTTTAATACATTCCTTGTAAATCTTCTGAGTTGCCGGAACAACCATAACACGTACATCCGGATGAACTGTACGTCCTTTCAGGATGGCTGCTGCCTTTCGCATATCCGAAATACGTCCATTTGTACAAGAGCCGATCACAACCTGGTCAATCTTAATTGGTTCCATCTGCTCAATTTCATCAATGGTCTTGGCATTGCCCGGAAGGTGAGGGAACGCAACGGTTGGACGGACTGCAGAAAGGTCAATTTCGATTACCTCATCATACTTGGCATCTGCATCTGCTTCATAAATCTTATATTCTTTTACCGAATGTTCTTTCAAGTATGCTTCTGTCTGCTCATCCACCGGGAAGATTCCGTTCTTTGCTCCGGCCTCAATTGCCATATTTGCCATCGTAAAACGGTCATCCATTGTAAGATTTGCAATGCCGTCTCCTACAAATTCCATGGATTTATAGAGAGCTCCGTCTACACCAATCTTGCCGATAATATGTAAAATAATATCTTTTCCAGTTACATATGGTCCCGGCTTTCCAGTCAGTACGAATTTCATTGCAGATGGCACCTTAAACCAAAGTTCTCCGGTTGCCATACCCGTTGCAATATCTGTTGTTCCTACTCCGGTAGAAAATGCTCCCAAAGCTCCATAAGTACAGGTGTGTGAGTCTGCTCCGATAATACATTCTCCAGCGACAACCACTCCTGCTTCCGGAAGAATTGCATGTTCTACACCAGATTTTCCCTGTTCAAAATACCACTTTAATCCCTGCTCTTTTGCAAATTCACGAATCGCCTTTGAATTTTCTGCTGATTTAATGTCTTTGTTCGGTGTAAAATGGTCTGGTACCAATACTACTTTATCTTTATCAAAAACGTGATCTGCCATCTGTCTGAAAATCGGCAGAGCCATAGGACCGGTAATGTCATTTGCCATTACTACATCCAGTTTCGCTTCAATAAGCTGACCTTCTGTCACACAGTCCAGTCCGGCATGAGCTGCCAAAATCTTCTGCGTCATTGTCATTCCCATGTTGCGTTCCTCCTCTAACTTTATATCATTATTTTCTACGTGTCATTCTAACACATTTTAGAACAGTAACGCAAGAAAGAATCAAAGATATGATAAGAACTATCAATCCATTCGAATCTCCGGTCTTTACTGTACGGAAAACATTGGGAACTTGTGTCGGTTTTTCCTGCTCTTCTGGCGTTTCCGGTTTTTCCGGGATTTCCGGTTTCTCCGGTTCTTCTGGTATCTCTGGTTCCTCCGGTTCTTCTGGTTCCTCCGGTTCTTCCGGAGTCTTTTCGTTTGTTAAGGTTCCCAAATGTATCACCTGGTTATTCCTTTCTACTACTACTTCAAAAGGCGGAATCAAGATATAGTCCTGATTTGCTTCGCATTCCAGTTCTTCAATCACGTATGTATCATAAGGGAGTTTTCCCTTTCCCGTTTCAGCCTCTCCTTCTCCAAACCAGATATCACTTTCTACTGTTTTTCCTTCTCCATTGACATCCGTCATAAGAATATGTGATTCCCCTGTGGTCTTGGAAGTAATGCAAAATGGGACCTGACTCAGACGCTTCTGACTGTCTCCTGCCACTTTTACAAGCTCCAGATTGCCACGAATTATCTGCTCCTCCACTGTCGCTTTAGCAAGTATCTGACCAGCTGTCACTTTTGTATCTTCCTTTTGGCTGGCACAAATCACAAATACATCTGGATTAAGCAGATACCCCTCCGGTGCCTTTTCTTCCTGGATGGTAATTGTTCCCAGAGGAAGTATTACCTCTTCCCCCTCCAGATAAAGTGCATCCCCTTCTGTCAGATATTCGCTTCTCCATTGAATCTTTCCCTCTTCATCTGTCTGGAAATGCCACTGGCGCAATGGTTCTGCTCCCTGTTCTTTTGGGTCCGTTTCTAACAATACGTCATAAAATTGTACGAAAAACTCTGCCCCTGCAAAAGTCGCATTTCCCTGTGCCTTCGGAAGCCCGGTTTCTGCATCAAGCTTCTCCAGAAGCAGTTCTGTCTTCCACTTTTCTGCCGCATCACTGCACTCATAAACAACCGTTTCCCCTGACTTCACTGTTACCACATCGGTTTCTGTGTTCAGCACATACCCCTCTGGTGCTTTTGTTTCTCTAATGTCATAAGTTCCAGCCGGAAGATTATTGGCCTTCCCATAACCATTTTCATCTGTGACAATCACTGTAACCGCTTCTGTTGTTCCATGTCGGAATACGGTATATTCTGCTCCTTTTAAGGTGTAAAGACGGTTTCCGGAAGTAATCTCTGCGTCAGATTCCAGCCCTTTCTTACGCACCTCAAGATTTCCATTATGGGTATTCTTAAATAAATATACCGTAGATTCACATTTCCCCATGAGTTCTGTAATCGCATTGATCCGTCCTGCTCCAATCGAAGAATGCCAGAACCGATTATCTGTCGGGGAGTCTCCCCAGAAAAATCCGATATGGCAGTCTGCCCCTTCTATATCCCAGGAAACCGGGTCAAAAAAGATAACATCTCCTTTCTGGGCATACCCACTGGCAAGCAGCTCACTGATGGTCTGGAAATGATAAGATTCCACTGCATTTTTCTGCATCCACTTAAACCAGTTATAGGCATTGGCTTCTCCTCCTGAATATCCAAAGGATGCAATTTCCGACAAATCTGCACCACATTTTCGAAGTACGGATGCTACAAATCCAGTACAATTCATGCCACCATTTCCCGGATACTGTCCATTCGGGCGCAGACAATTTTCCGGAGTAAGCGGCCATCCGTTATATGGAGTTCCCAGATAATAATCATCGTATTCATGCGCACGAAGTTCTGCAAGAACTGCTCCTGGCTCCACACCTAATCTCTGGTCCAGTTTCACATACCCACTGTTCATTGTTACAAAGTTCTGATTCTCTGCCGATTCGGCAAACACTATGTTGCTTCTGGATAAAAAGAGCAACATAAGAATGACAGCACTCATAAAAATAGCTGTCCATTTCTTTGAAAATAATTTCATATGCATTCTCTCCATTTCCGGAAAGAAAACATAAAAAGACGAGTAACCATATCTTAAGATATGGCTACTCAAATGTCAATCCTGTATTCGCAAAAAAATTTATCCCAATGTCATTTATCGGAACACCATTGCAATGTGATAAATAAGAAAACTCATTCCCCATGCCACTAAAAGCTGGAATCCTATCATCAGTGCTGTAATTCTTCTGCTCCCCACTTCCCTCCGTATGGTTGCAATCGTAGCAGTACAAGGCACGTATAACAGGCAGAATACCATAAGCGCCAACGCATTTTGAGGTCCGAAACCAATTCCTGCAAGGGAAGCCTGCAGAGCTGCCATGCCATGTGCTCCTGTCACATTTGCAATACCAAACAAGACACTGCAACTGGAGACAACTACCTCCTTTGCTGCAATTCCCGCAATCAGCGCTACTACAATCTGCCAGAAGCCAAGTCCTGCCGGTCTGAATATAGGAACAAACAGATGACCAAGCACCGCCCCGAAGCTCTGCGAAATATCTGTCGTATACCCTTGTGGTCCAAAATTGAGAATTCCCCACATAATCATGGATGCCAGCAGAATAACCGTTCCCGCCTTAGACAAATAATCCTTGACTTTCTCCCACACATAGATTGCAATTGTTCTTGCATTTGGAGTCTTATACTCCGGAAGTTCAATCAGCAGATTGTGTTCTGCCTTACTGCCATCTGCTTTTGATATACTATATGCTGCAACAATTGCTACTACAATTCCAAGCAGATACATAGAATAGCAGACTAGCATGGCATGTTTTTCGAAAAACATAGAAGAAAATAATACATAAATAGGTAATCTGGCACTGCATGACATAAATGGCGTTACCAAAATGGTCTTTAATCTGTCTTTTCTGTTTTCCAGTGCTCTCGAAGCCATAACCGCAGGTACCGAACATCCGAAACCGAGAAGCAGTGGAATAAATGCTCTTCCTGAAAGTCCGATTCTGCTCATAATGTCATCCATTACGAAAGCCACTCTGGACATATACCCACTGTCTTCCAGAAAAGCCAGCGCCAGAAAAAGAATGAAAATATTCGGCAAAAAGGTAAGGATTCCGCCCACACCCGAAATAATTCCATCCACCACAAGAGATGTAAGAATCTCATTCGTATGTATCAAAACCAGCAGATTCTGGACTCCTGATGAAATCATCTCGATTCCAACTTCAAAATATGCCTTCAGCCAGTCTCCAATGGTAAATGTCAGGAAAAATACCAATGCCATAATTCCAAGAAAAATAGGCAGTCCCAGATATTTATGAGTCAGGTATTTATCAATCCGGTCTGTGAACTCTGATTTTTCTTCTTTATTTACCAGTGTCTCTTCAATAATTTCTTCAATAAAATCATATTTCTGGTTAATAATGTCTTTCTCATAACTTCTGTCTTCATTCTTTCGTGCAATCGGATAACGCTGCATTACATCTTCATCTTTCTCCAGATATTTGATTGCATACCACCTTTTATTTACCAAATCTGGATAAGATTCCTGCAGTGCATCCGAAAACTGGTCAATTTTATCTTCAATCTCGTCACTATAAACCATAGCATACTCTGCATGGTGGTTGTGACGATGATGGGATGGTTCCTCCTTGGCATGATGATGAATCAGCGGATCTGGCTTTTCAAGTCCTGTATGATGAGCAACGGCATGCATCAATATGGAAAGTCCTGATTTTTTTCGGGCAGACACCGGAATCGTCGGAACTCCAAGCATCTCCGGAAGTCTGTGTAAATCAATCTCCATTCCCCGTTCTTCCACAATATCCATCATATTCAGAGCCAGCACCACCGGCTTTCCAAGTTCAATCAACTGTAAAGTCAGATACAGATTTCGCTCCAGACTGGATGCATCAACTACATCTACTATCACATCCACTCCATCACTTAATATGCATTCTCTGGAAACTCTTTCTTCCATAGTGTACGAAGTTAGACTATAGATTCCGGGAAGATCAATCAGCTTAAACTCCTGACCGTCATAAACAGTCTTTCCTTCTTTTTTCTCCACCGTAACCCCCGGCCAGTTTGCCACTTTAAGATTTGCTCCTGTAAAAGCATTAAATAGCGTGGTTTTTCCGCAGTTCGGATTTCCTATAAATGCAACATTGACCGTCTTACTCATTTACAGATACCTCCTCCACATAGATATGTTCTGCAATTCTGCGCCCCATGGCAAACCGTGTCCCACGGAACTTCACGGTCAATGCTCCATTTTTGTCATTGTTTAGCACAAGTATCGAACTTCCCTCTGTAAGCCCCAGTGCCTCCAGACGGCGTTCCAGATTTTGCTCTATTTCAATTGCCTTCACAACGTATGTACTTTCATTTTTTCCTTCTTTTAAATTCATTTCTTCTTCTCCTTTGTTCTACATTTAATTATATCCATCTCTGTCTTTGTCGCAAGGACTTATTGAATTTTTTTCTCATTATGCATACAATTAAGAAATGTTAGAAGAAATTCGAAAGAATTTACATACTTTTGAAAAATAAGTAATAAAAAAAAGTTCACGGCTGTGAACTTTTTTTATTACTTCATATATATGTGGTTTTAATGTTTTCTCTTAATCTTTTTCAGATATGGAATTTCAATTGGGTCAATCGGGTCAATTGGCTGTTCATCATGCATCTTGTGCTTACGCCCCATCTTCTTCCAAAGCGCCCCTGCATTATTATATACCCAGAACGAATAAGAATACAGATTCTTATATCTTCCAAGCTTATCCCTTGACACTTTTGTATAAATACTACCTTCTGCTTTGATGTCTTCTTTTGCACGAATCTGCATAATCAAATCCAGCTCTGTCTTAATCGGTTTTGGAAATTCCGTGTAAGCCATTCCTGCACAATCTGGTTTATGGGCATCACTTCCGCCAGTTCCGGGCTTATCATACTGCTCTGCAAGATATTTCGCTCCAGCATTGGATTCTTCTGTCTCACATGCATTAAATGTTTCGATAAAGTCAAATTTTTCCAACAGCTCCGGTGTCTTACGCCAGCACTTTGTATTGGTAAAACTGAGATATTTTTCGCCACACGGATGTGCCGGTCCACAAATCCCACCATGGTGATGGACAAAATCAATCAGTTGTGCCAGTGGCAGCCCACGCATTTCCAAAAGCTTCATTTTCACACCCTGTGGCATAATAATCAGAATATGTCCTGCATCCACGGTATCATATTCGATTCCTTTCAGAACAACAAAATCACGATACTTTTTTCCTTTTATATGATTCTTCCAATAACGAAATCCATTATAAGTATCATGGTCAGTCACCAGCATTCCATCGATTCCTTTTTCCTGCAGTCTGCGAATATATTCTTCCATCGCAATTCTGCTGTCTATGGAGCCTTCCCTCACATGACAGTGCATATCTATCTTCATGTTAAATCATACACCTTTCTATTCATCCACATCTACATCTGTTGCATCTTCAATAATTTCTATATCAAAATCATCCATATCTTCTGCATCTATATCTTCTACCGTGTCCATATCTACCGTATCTATCCCATCATCATCTGCCGTATCTGTCTCTGAAATATCAACCTCTTCATTATCTAAAGTATTTACATCTAAAGTATCCGCATCGGCATCTTCTACATCCATGTCATCCATTTCTATGTCATCCATATCGTCATCAAAAAGTGCTCTTGCATTTTCCACTTCTTCTTCCATAGAAATTTCTTTCTTAACCTCCGCAGAATGTTTTGCCTCTTTTCTACCAATCTCCCGTGATTTCAGGATAAACTGTACTACACAACCAATCAGTACAGGGACTCCATACACTGCCAGTTTTAAAAGCATCGGATTACTCACATCTGGAAGCGGAAGATTCAGAAGTACACTTCCAAGTCCAATTCCACCGGCAAACGCACCGGAAACAATGTAAATCGGATTCATCCATTTAATGCCCAACAACGCAATCAGCATTGCCACGCCACCACTGATTGCATAGAGCAGCCAGTTATCTGAACTTGACGATGCATTCAGAACATAAGAAAGCATTCCGGTAATTGCCACCAGACTGAATACGAAGCATCCGACTTTTCTTACTACACCAGTCAAAACCGCCAGAACCAATGCGGAAACTCCAATAATAATCCACTGTGTCCGTGTATCCACCTGTACAAATCCTAATATGGTGTACGCAATTCCCGCTCCAAGTATCGCACCTGCCACTGCATTAAAAATGCGCATCATCTTTATGCCAAGAAAACAAAGTAAAACGGAAATAACCGCCACGCCAATCAAAATCAAAAAGTCCATCTTCTATTTCCCCCTTCTTTTGTACCATTCATCTCCCGATGGCATATATTATACCACACTTTTTCCTGACACTGCAACATGTTCACTTTCTTTTCAAATTTACCATGAATTTTTATAAGAACACTTCTTATCAGTTCAATGTTTCTACACCCAAAAAGAAGAGTACCAAATTTTTATCTTTGATACTCTTCTTTATGAAACTGCCCTAATCATTTTCTCAACCTTTTAGTATAACTATTAATGTATACCTACCTTTCATTTTTCTCCTTTTGTTTAAATCCTTTTACCTTTCTGGTGGTCTATACCTTCGCTTTCTGTAAATTTGTTTTAGGTTTCATGTTATGTTTCTGGTGGTCCGTACCTTCCTTTTCTTAAATTCTTTTTTCTTTTATTTCTCTTTCTTTTTATGTCTTTATAATACACTCATATTTTCAATTTGTCAATACAATTTTAAAATATTTTTATTTTTGTCTGATTTTATAGAATCGTGGTAAAAAGTTCTAACTCCTCATAAGATTGCTTCTAAGCAGAGGAAATCTCTTGCCCCATCTCAATATGAGTCTAAAAATGGGAAGTCCCGCTTTGAGACTCCCCATCCTTTTTATCATTCACCTTATTGGTTTAATTCTGTATTATCTGTACTTGAATCTGTAGTACTGTCTGAACCGGACTCTGTATTATCTGTACTTGACTGGGTCTTCATTGATACACCATGCTTTGTAAAATCCAGTTTCTTCCATACATTTTCATGTACGGTAATATCTGCAGCCTCTACCCATTCTTTACAAAGATCACTGTACAGTGTCTGCTGACGTTCTGAAATAATCGATGTCTTCTTTGCGTCTGTAGCTTCTCTGTCAAGCATGCTTGTAACCTGTGCAACATAATATCCGTTATCTGTCTCAATTACATCTGTAACCTGACCTTCTCCCAGCACATCTGCTGCCTTGATAAGGTCTGTAGATGGAGAAGTTGTGTCAGAATCAAATGTTGCTGTCTGTGCTTCTACACCAGCCCCTTCTGCGCATTCTTCAAATGTCTTCGTACCTTCTGCTACTTCTGTCTGGAAATTCATAGCTGTCTCTTTCAGAGCAACCTTTCCATCATCATCCAGTGTAGTTTTATTTCCAGAATCGTCTGTTGTCTCAAATGAAAAGAATGCATAATTCATACTCTTCTGTGCAGCCTCATCATCCGAAACTTCGGTATCTGCATCTTCAATCATGGCATTGTACATTTTTCTCTGAATGGTAATGAGTTTTAAAACCTCTTTTACATTTTCCAAATCTCCTGCTGATGCTTTCAAAGCAGAATCATCGTTTGCATCTACGAATGCCTGTGCTGCTTCTGCTACAGCCGCCTCATCATCCGAAGTATATTCCACATTGTATTCATCCATATGTGTTTCTAACACATACATGGTTTTTAATGTATCCAGCGCATTATTCTTTACACTGTCTTCATATGTGCTTCCATCACTGACCTCTGTGGTCCACATATCATCTCCATAATATGGCATATAATAAGACTCATAGCTTGCCTGCTGATATCTCGCATAAAACTCAGCCACGCCTGCCTTAATCTTTGTATCTCCAAATTCTGCCACTACGTCATCACTGTTTAAATTTCCGCTCCCACATCCGGTTAAAGCAGATACAGCCATAGCTGCCGCAATAGCTAATGCTGCGAATCTTGTCTTCATCTAACTATCTTCCTCCTTAACACTTCCGTATACATTTTTTCATATACTGATTAAGTATACCTTTTTTTTCATCATACCGCAATCTTTTTCACAAAAAATGCACATTATTGTGCCAGAGAAATGATATCCTCGATTACGGCGCTTACATTTTCTATAATCTGTTCATCCTTTTCCTTTTTACCCTTTTTCCGTTTTTCATAAACAAAATAAGGATTTTCTTCTGCCTTAAATGTTAAATCACCTTTATATTTCTGAAGCAAGGCCGGAATTGCCGCTACATTTACCTTTGCCTTTTCATACATCGTGAAAATATATCGTTCTCCCTTTTGCTCAATGGATACAATATATCCTTTATGAGCCATGGCTTTCAGTTGTGCGATTCTCAGAAGCTGCTGCACTTTCTTTGGCGGTTCGCCAAAACGGTCAATCAGTTCTTCTAACATATCATCCCGTTCTTCCTCAGTCTCAATCGCAGCAATCCGCTTATAAATATCCAGCTTCTGATATTCATTTGGAATATAGGAATTCGGAATATAAGCATCAATATTGATATCTATTGTTGTTGTATAGACATCCTCCGGCATTTCTCCTTTCAGATACTTGACCGCTTCATTTAACATCTTACAGTACAAATCATATCCGACTGCTTCCATATGCCCATGCTGTTCTTCTCCAAGAAGATTTCCTGCCCCACGGATTTCCAGATCCCGCATGGCAATCTTGACACCAGAGCCTAAATCCGTAAACTCTCGGATTGCCGTTAATCGTTTTTCCGCAACTTCTTTCAAAAGCTTATCCCTCCGGTAGAGCAGAAATGCATAAGCCATTCTATTTGAACGTCCAACTCGGCCTCTGAGCTGATAAAGCTGGGAAAGTCCCATTTTATCGGAATCATGGATAATAATCGTATTTGCATTTGGAATATCAAGCCCTGTCTCTATTATCGTTGTAGATACCAGAACATCAATCTCCCCATTTATGAAATCATACATGATATTTTCCAACTGCCGTTCTCCCATCTGCCCGTGTGCAAATGACACATTGGCATCTGGAACAAGCTTCTGGATTTTATCTGTAATCTCCGCAATATCTTTTACCTTATTGTAGACATAATATACTTGTCCCTGTCTGGAAAGCTCCCGCTCAATGGCCTCACGTACCATTTCATCGTTGTATTCCATAACATAGGTCTGAATTGGCATACGGTCTACTGGTGCTTCTTCTAACACGCTCATATCTCGGATTCCGATTAAGCTCATGTGAAGTGTCCGCGGAATCGGTGTGGCTGTTAAGGTCAGAACATCCACGTTATCTTTTAATTTCTTAATTTTTTCCTTATGCTGTACCCCAAAGCGCTGTTCCTCATCAATAATCAAAAGTCCCAGATCTTTGAACTGAACATCCTTACTCAGGACGCGGTGGGTTCCCACCACAATATCTACCTGCCCTTTGGCTAAATCATCCAGAGTTTTCTTCTGCTCCATTGGTGTACGAAAACGGCAGAGTAAATCCACCCTTACCGGGAAATCCTTCATTCTCTGCACAAAAGTATTATAATGCTGCTGCGCCAGAATAGTGGTCGGCACCAGATAAACTACCTGTTTATTCTCCTGCACCGCCTTAAATGCAGCACGCACTGCAACTTCTGTCTTTCCAAATCCGACATCTCCGCAGATCAGTCTGTCCATAATCTTCGGACTTTCCATATCCTTTTTGACCGCCTCGATTGCAAGAAGCTGGTCTTCCGTTTCTTCAAAAGGAAACATTTCTTCAAACTCTCTCTGCCAGACGGTATCCTGCTCATAAATGAAACCTGTCTTTTCCTGTCTGGCAGCATAAAGTTCCACCAAATCTTTTGCGATCTGCTGTACTGCTCCCCGGACTTTTTTCTTTGTCCGGCTCCATTCCTGTCCGCCCAGTTTATTCAGCTTCGGTTTCTTGGCATCCGCACTTGCATATTTCTGAATCAAATCAAGCTGGGTCGCAAGGATATAGAGATTGCCTCCATCTGCATAGGAAATCTTCATATAATCCTTGACGACTTTATCTACCTCAATTTTTTCAATTCCCCGGTAAATACCAAGTCCGTGATTTTCATGCACCACATAATCGCCCGGTTTTAAATCCGCAAAATCCTGTATCTTCTGTCCTTCATAGGTTTTCCTTTTTTTCTTTTTCTTGTGCTTTCCGAAAATATCCGTCTCCGAAATCACCATGTATTTAATCATCGGATACTCGTAACCGACTTCCACATGTCCATAGCAGACCATGATCTCACCCGGCTTCACTTCCCGTTCCAAAGTATCACTATAGAAGCTGCTTAAATCATAATCCCGCAAATCCTCCGCCAGACGCTTCGCTCTGGTGCGCGAACCGGATATCAATACAACACGGTATTTACTTCTTTTCAGGCGCGTCAAATCCCGGGTCAGCATTTCAAAGCTGTTATTATATGGATTCACACTTTTTGCCTGAATATTATAAATTTCATTTATTTGGAAATATTTATGTTTATTTTCTAATGCTGATAGGCCAACCGACGAGAAACTATTTATTTTCTTTGTAACTTCTTCTGTACTATAAAACTGCGGTTCATCGTAGGAAAGTCCCTTTTCTTCCAAATCGGCTGCCCGCATCTCGCTTGCCTTTCGCACCTCGTCTTCTACCTGCTGCCCCCGCTCCAGCAGTCTGACCGGCTCATCCAGAAACAATGCGGTATCTTCCTTAGAAAAATAATCAAGAAAAGATACACTCTTTCCTTCTTTACTCTCGTCTCCCGGATAAATTGTGATTTCCTGTAAATTTTCCACCGAGCGCTGACTGTCCACATCGAAGGTACGAATCGAGTCAATTTCATCTCCCCAGAATTCAATCCGGATCGGAAGTTCCTCCGTCAATGGATAGATATCCAGAATCCCGCCACGCACTGCGAACTGACCCGGTCCGTCTACCTGAACCTCTCTTTCATACCCAAGACCTGATATCTGATAAGTCAGCTTTTCAAAGTCAACTACATCACCGGATTTCAGCGTCATAATCTGTTCCTTGAGACTTTCCTTCGAAACCATTTTATCCATAAATGCATCAAAGGTTGTGATAATCGTAACTCCTTCTTTGCCCTTTTCCAACATCATACGGATTGCTTCGATTCTTTGTCTGATAAGCTCTTTTCCATGAATGTCTGCCTGATAAAACAAGAAATCCTTAGCCGGATAGAAACACACATTTTCATCCAGAAAACGATATTCTTCCAACATTTTTTTTGCTTTTTCTTCATCAGAAAGAACGATGACTGTATAGGAACAGCCATCGCTAAGTGCATATATCATATGTGTTTTCTGAGAAGTCACACATCCGGAAATCAGAGTCATGCCGGAGCTGGTACGGAATTTCTTCTGTATTTCTTCATATCCTGCTAATTCTAAAAGAGGTGCAGTAAACGATTTCATTGTCTATCACATCCTATTCTTTCTTTTTCTTGTTATATTGATTCATTGCCTGTTCAATATTTCCCTGAACAATGGCAGCTACAGCATCTACAGCGTTCTCATAGCCTTCTTCCATCAGTTCCCGCTCTCCTTTGGAAAATTTACCAAGTACATAATCTGCCAGATCATATCCTTTCGGCTTTTCTCCCACTCCTACTTTAATTCTCGGGAAATCCATGGTACCCAGATGCGCAATAATATTTTTAATCCCATTATGGCCTCCCGCACTTCCTTTTTTACGGATACGGAGCTGCCCCACATCCAGACTGATATCGTCATAAATCACCAGTAATTCTTCTTCCGGCGCGATTTTGTAATAATCCGTCATACTGAACACACTCTCACCGCTTAAATTCATGTAGGTCTGCGGCTTTGCCAGAATCACCTTCTGCCCCTCTATCACACCTTTTCCAATGTAAGCCCGGTGTTTCTTTGTGTCTACGGAAATATTATATTTCTCTGCCAGTTTATCTATCACATCAAATCCTACATTATGTCTTGTTCCTTCATATTGCTTATCTGGATTACCCAGTCCTACGATAATATACATCTTCTTCACCTTTCTGTTTTCTGAATAAATCTTTTCAGCGTCTCATATATTGTTATAAGCAAAACGGATTGCTTATCATCTACACTTCCAGGAGGTTTCCATGAGTTCAAAAACAAAAATTGTTGTACTTCATATGAAAGAGATTATTTACACCATTATTATCTCTGTGCTTATTATCCTGCTTGCCGTTCTCTTTTTCTTTATGTTTTCCTCAAAAAATCAGGAAAGGAAGACAAGCGCACAAGTATACACACCTGGAATCTACACTTCAGCTATTAAATTAAACAACACCAATCTTGCGGTAGAAGTGGTGGTAGATTCTGAAAAAGTCCAGTCCATCCGCATTCAGAATCTGGATGAATCTGTAGCTGCCATGTATCCCCTGCTGCAGCCTACACTGGAAAATATTGCCGACCAGATCTGTGCCGGCCAGTCTTTGGATGACATCGCACTGTCTGACGATACTCCTTATACCTCCCGCCTGCTTATCAATGCCATTGAGGATGCACTGAATCAGGCTTCTGCTGCAGCTAAGAAAAGTTCCCTGAATCTTTTGCATGTCTGACAAGGAAAAAGTCGTAGCATACACTACGACTTTTCGACTTTTTAGCCTTCTACAATCAGATACTGTCCGTTTTCTAATGCAAATACTTCTGATGCTTCTTCCAGCTCTTCATCGCTCATACCATCCACATCAGCGCCGTTCTCTTCAAAATATTCTCTTACTTCTTTTATGGAATCCACCACAACTGCCATACAGTCTTCCAAAAAGGCTTCTGCTTCTTCCAAAGTCTCCGCTACCGGTTCATCAAACAACTGCCCCTGATTCTTTAAGAATGTACGCAGGCATGCTTCTTCATATTCATACATATCGCGTTCCTCCCTCGCCACATTGTATTCAGTAATTTATATCAATTATCATAGTATGAAGCGGAGGAAATTTCAACCAAAATTTATGTTTATCCAAGATACTGTCTCATTTCTTTTAATGCATTTTTTTCCAGACGGCTTACCTGGGCCTGTGATATCTGGATTTCTTCCGCCACTTCCATCTGGGTCTTTCCTTCAAAAAACCGGAGTTTTATAATATAACGTTCCCGTTCTTCCAGCATTTCCATAGCGGCCTGCAGCGACAGATTTTCTACCCATGTATCCTCTTTATTCTTTTTGTCACTCACCTGATCCATGACATAAACTGCATCCCCGCTGTCATTGTAAACAGGCTCCTGCAGACTCATGGGACTTTGTATGGCATCCAGAGCATAGACAATATCCTCTTTCTCTATGCCGATTTCTTCCGCAATTTCTTCAATCGTTGGTTCTTTCAGATATTTTTTCCGATACATTTCTTTTGCGTAAATTGCCTTATAAGCCGTATCTTTTAACGAACGGCTGACCCGGATTGAATTATTGTCCCTCAGAAACCGTCTTATTTCCCCTACAATCATAGGAACAGCATAAGTGGAGAACTTTACCTCCAGTTCCGGATTAAAGTTGTTAATGGCCTTAATCAGGCCCACACACCCTATCTGGAATAAATCATCCGGATTTTCATTGCTGGTGTGAAACCGCTTCATCACACTTAACACCAAACGTAAATTGCCCTTGATATATTCTTCTTTTGCCTCTTGATCTCCCTGCTGGATCTGTGAAAATAATTTCCGCTTCTCTTCTTCCTTCAGAAGGGGTAATTTTGAAGTATTTACACCACATATCTCAACCTTATTTACTGCCATGTTTCAGCCTCCTGTTGCACTTGCTAGTAGCATTTTTTCCAAATGGTTTTTGATTATGCAATTTTGTAAATAAATTATAAATTTTTAACCCCTTGACAGCATTTCATTGTGAAATATAGTATAATGAAATCAAAAAAGGAAAAGGGAGATGACACGATGAAACTGACTTTTATAGGTGCCGCTCACGAAGTGACAGGAAGCTGCCATTTTCTCGAAGTCTGTGGTAAGAAAATCCTCATAGACTGTGGAATGGAACAGGGACCGGATTTATATGAGAACCAGGAAATTCCTATCTCGCCTTCTGACATTGATTATGTGCTGCTGACCCATGCCCACATCGACCATTCCGGCAATCTTCCATTACTTGCCAAAAATGGATTCCGGGGCGAGATTGTGACAACCTTTGCAACGGCAGACCTCTGTAATATTATGTTGCGTGACAGTGCACATATTCAGGAAGCAGAAGCGGAATGGCGCAATCGTAAAGCCCGGCGTTCCGGCGGTGAATTATACGAACCACTCTATGTTATGGAGGATGCAGAAGCCGCTATTTCGCTGCTCGCTCCTGTGGATTATGGACAGCGGATTACTCTATGTGAAGGTGTGGATGTACGTTTTACCGATATCGGGCATCTGCTTGGTTCTGCCTGCATTGAAATCTGGATCTGCGAAGATGGGGTAGAAAAGAAAATCGTATTTTCCGGTGATGTAGGAAATACCAATCAGCCAATTATCAAAGATCCAAGTTTTGTAGAAGAAGCGGATTATCTGGTCATTGAATCTACTTATGGAAACAGAATCCACTCAGCAGTGCGTCCAGATTACATCGGAGAACTGGTTAAGATATTACGGGAAACCTTTGCCCGTCAGGGAAATGTTGTGATTCCATCCTTTGCAGTGGGAAGAACTCAGGAATTACTCTATTTCTTCCGTCAGATCAAAGAACAGAATCTTCTGCCGGAATATCCCGGCTTTGAAGTCTATGTGGACAGTCCGCTTGCCATTGAAGCAACCCACGTATTCCAGAAAAATACCCATTCCTGCTTTGATGAAGATGCAACCGCTCTCATCGAACAGGGAATCAATCCTCTGGTATTCCCCGGACTGAAGACCTCCGTAACAAGTGAAGATTCCAAGATGATTAATTTTAACGAAACCCCAAAGGTTATTCTCGCTGCTTCCGGTATGTGTGAAGCCGGACGAATCCGCCACCACTTGAAGCATAATCTGTGGCGCAGAGAATGTACGATTCTCTTTGTGGGCTATCAGGCAGAGGGAACTCTTGGTCGCAAGCTGGTCGAAGGTGCGGACTCTGTAAAGCTGTTCGGTGAAAATATCGAAGTCAACGCTCACATTGCTATTTTAGCAGGCATCAGTGGTCATGCCGATATGAACGGACTCCTGAACTGGATTGATGGTTTCAGAAAAAAGCCATCCCACGTATTTGTTGTCCACGGGGAGGACACTGTGACGGAGGAGTTTGCAAAGACTGTCACGGGCCATTTTGGTATTCCTGCCTTTGCTCCATTTTCCGGTGGATGTGTGGATCTTGCAACAGACACCATCTTAAATCCGGGCATCCGTATCCAGAAGCGCGCTGCGGAAAAACCTTCCCGTGTTCGTGCCAATACTGCATTTAACCGTGTTGTTGCCGCTGCCAAACGCTTAATGGATGTTGTCCTTAAGAATGAAGGACTTGCTAATAAAGATCTGGCAAAATTTGAATCCCAGATTCAGAATCTTGCAGATAAATGGGATCGTTAAGGAGTTACTCCTTAACGATCTATTTCTTTTTTCAGACGCTGCATAATCTTCTTTTCCAGTCTGGAGATATAAGACTGGGAAATTCCAAGCAGATCTGCCACTTCTTTCTGTGTCTTTTCTTCTCCGTCAGCCGTTCCAATTCCAAAGCGCATCTGCACAATCATGCGCTCTCTTCCCGGCAGACGGTTTACTGCTTTATGTAAGACTTTGTGTTCTGACTCTGTCTCCATATCTTTGGACACCGCATCTTCTTCTGTCCCCAGAATATCGGAAAGCAGTAATTCATTTCCATCCCAGTCCACATTTAATGGTTCATCAATAGAAACTTCCATCTTCGTCTTACTGTTTCGTCTTAAATACATCAGGATTTCATTTTCGATACATCTGGAAGCATAAGTTGCCAGCTTGATATTCTTGTCTGCCTTAAACGTATTAATCGCCTTAATCAGTCCAATCGTTCCAATCGAAATCAAATCCTCAATTCCTACACCTGTGTTATCGAATTTTTTCGCAATATATACAACCAGCCGCAAATTATGCTCAATCAATGTTTTTCTGGCTTTGTCTTCATTCTCCGTACCGAGCCACATAATCATTTCATTTTCTTTCTCTGCTTCCAGCGGAGGTGGCAATACATCCGTTCCACCGATATAATGAATTTCCTGCTTATCTGGAAACAATATAGTACGAAACGGTGCTGCTATTCTCATCTTAAACTGATTTGGTACTGCTACTTTTATCATCATGACCTACTCCTCCTCAACAATCCTCTGGATTTAATATCATTTCAAATTTTCCTCCTTCGAACTCTTCCTTAGATGAAATACCGATAACAGGATTCAGAACCGTCTTTGCTTTCTCTCCTAAAATCTGCATTTTATCCAGTCTGATAACCGGAAGGACACCTTGTTCTTCTTGAATTGTATGGTAAGGAACATATCGTATTTTCTGTACTTTATTTGTATTAGTTAATTTTTTTATTGTTTTAGATGTAATAATATGTATTGGTTCTCCTGTGATGTTGTCACTTAAGTTATTTCCACTGTCAATCAGAGCTTCCACCATACAGGATTTATCCTTTAAAGTCAGTATAACCTGACAGTATTGCAAAGGTAATTTGAATAGCGCTTCCAGATAGTCCAATATCTTTCGGAATACAAAATAACTGCACACTGCAATTCCAAAAAACAGGCTTCCTGCTTTCATATATTTTCCTGCAACATTTTCTATGCAGGAAATAATTCCTCCAATTAGAAAGCTAAAAATATATAAAGAAATAATTGAATTTATATATTCTCTTAGTTTTCTTATTCTAAGTCCTACAATTACCATTGCACTGTTAATCAGCGTATGTGATAATGCAAGTTTTCCTGCATATGATAAGGGTATGAGTAAAAGCACACTGGCGAATAATGCCCCCATCAAAGCCCCCAGACACACGGAACCTCCAGAAACCTGCTTATGCATGCTCCGCTTCACTGCCATGAGTACAATAAAATCCATCATAAAATTTTCCAGAAAAAATACGTCTATATACAATTCATATTGCATATAATTCCTTCTTCCTCTTCAGCTACTAAATCGATTTGGTACTTAAGCAAGACCTATTATACCCGTATGTCCTTTTTATTTTTTGTCAAAACCAGTTGTCGAATTCTGGTTTTATTCGACACAAAAAAAGACATGCCATAATGACATGTCTTTTTCACTTATGATATTATTTTGTTTTCAATATTATCTCTTAGTCTTATTTCTTAAAGAAATCCGGAATCTTAATTGACTGCTCTTTCACATTACTTACAGGTGTTCTTGGTGTCTGGAGCTGTGGCATATCTGATGTCTGCTGTGTTCTTGCTCCATAAGCCGGTCTTTCTGCTGAAGTATTGAACTCTGGTCTTGGCAGATTCTGTGTATTATTGAGCTGCCCTGCACCTGATAACATGCTTGCTTTATGTTCCAGTCTTGACTGTAACTTAGACGCTGTTCCACCTACACTATGAAGTCCTGTTGCAATAACAGTGATTGTAGCTTCGTCAGCCTTAGAGTCATCATACATTGCACCGAAGATAATATTTGCATCTTCTCCTGCAAGATCCTGAACATATTCTGCTGCATCACTTGCATCCATAAGAGTGATATCACCGGAAATATTGATGATAACATGTGATGCTCCTGCAATTGTTGTCTCAAGAAGTGGACTTGCAACAGCCTGCTTAACAGCTTCAAGGGCCTTGTCATCACCCTTGCCCTGTCCAATACCGATATGAGCAATTCCTTTATCTGTCATTACAGTCTGAACATCAGCAAAGTCAAGGTTGATTAATGATGGAACATTAATCAGGTCTGTGATACCCTGAATACCTTGCTGAAGGACTTCATCGGCTTTCTTAAGTGCCTCTGGCATTGTTGTTCTTCTATCTACAATCTCTAACAGCTTATCATTTGGAATAACAATAAGTGTATCTACATTTTCTTTTAACTTTTCAATTCCCTGAAGTGCATTGTTCATACGTGTCTTAGATTCAAAACGGAAAGGCTTTGTAACAACACCTACGGTAAGTGCGCCCTGTTCTTTTGCAATACGTGCTACAATTGGAGTTGCACCTGTACCGGTTCCACCGCCCATTCCACAAGTTACGAATACCATATCTGCGCCTTTCAGTGCTGCGGAAATCTCTTCTGCACTTTCTTCGGCTGCCTTTTCACCAATTTCCGGCTTGGCTCCCGCTCCAAGTCCTTTGGTAAGCTTGTCCCCAATCTGCATTAAAGTTGGAGCCTTACAGAGCTGAAGTGCCTGCTTATCTGTGTTGATTGCAATAAATTCAACCCCGGCAATCTGCTCATCAATCATACGGTTTACAGCGTTGTTTCCACCGCCGCCAACACCAATTACTATTATTTTCGCTGCTGCTTCTGATTCATTTGTTTTAATTTCTAACAAGAGTTTCTCCTCCTTCGTTGCTTCATTTATACTCCACTGATTATATACTAGGCTATATATACCCTTATAATATATTTTTTCTCTTCAAATTTCAATAGAATTTTATATATTTTCTTATTTTTTTCGGCATTTCAAACAGCTTATTCCGCATTTTCTGTGGTATTTTCCTCATCAGAAGGCAGAAAATCTTTTTCAAAGCTTATTGTCGTATTTTTCTCATTATAATCTTCCAGATGGAGTGTACCCTTTTGGTCTCCTAATTTTTCTAAAATTGGTGTAATCTGTGCTATCCTGTTTTCAATATTTTCATGTCCAAGAATCACACATTTGTTTCCAAAATACAGATATACTTCGGAATCCACCACGGAAAGGCTGGTCGGCACTAATTCGTATTTTGCAAGTGTAGTGCTGATTTCCAGTAAACTTTTAAATGCTTTCTTATTCTCCTTGCTGACCGGAAGTTCCTCATAAAGTGTCACATCACTCAAGCTGATTCCGTCCACTCTCGGAATATTATCCCACCACTCTGTAGTCTTAGCAAGCACCATTCCTTCTTCATCAAAATAGACACATTCTTCGTCCGGCATGACAATATAGCCAACTGCCTTCTTCTCCGTAACATCAACCTGAATCGTCCACGGATTGACCATCTTGATTTTCGCATCTTCCATGGTAGGAAGCAACGGAAAATCTGTAAAATGTACTTTGTACATCAGATATAGCGAATTTCCAAATGCATCATCCTGCTCTACCCAGTCTTGTATCTCCCCGGAAGTAATATAAGTATTTCCTGTTACCTTTATCTTACGTATCTGAAATACAAGAAGAAGTGTTATCATAAGTATACAGACAAGCATAACAAAAAGAATCACTAAAACTGCAATTCCCCGTCGTATCGTTCTTTTGCTTGGTTTTTCTTTCTCCGCCATTTATGGTTCCCCCTTGTTTTGTCCCCTGTCAGTCCACATCATTTCCATACATCCTAGTTACTTTTTGTCCGATGTGTTATCGTATCTATTGTACCAATTTGAAACGCTTAGTACAAGTCCCATTTCCACCAGCAGGAAAACAACGGATGTTCCTCCATAACTGATGAACGGCAGTGTTATCCCCGTATTCGGAATGGTGTTTGTCACAACCGCTATGTTTAAAATCACCTGAATCATCATATGCACCATGGCTCCTGCTGCTATCAGACTTCCGAATAGTTCTTTACACCGCACAGAAACCAGAAAAAACCGCCAGATTAAAACAAAAAATAGCATAATGATTCCACATGCACCGATTACACCCAGTTCTTCGCATATAATAGAGAAAATCATATCATTCTGTGCCTCTGGTACAAACCCCAGTTTCTGTATGCTGTTTCCAAGCCCTGTCCCGAACAGTCCTCCTGAACCAATGGCATACAGTCCCTGCAATGTCTGATAGCCTTTCTCATACTGCTCCGGATTCCTCCAAATCGCAATCCGCTCCAGGCGATAACTTTCCAGCGCCAGAAAGATTCCCATAAATCCCACTGCAGTCACACCAAGTCCGATAAACTGGGCATATTGGGGACTCGCCACAAAGATAAGAAGGGCACCAATTCCAAGAATAATGATTGCTGTACTTAAATTGCTCGCTCCTACCAGACCCACAATAGGCAGAATATAAATCATAATTTTAATCAGGGTTCGCATTTTCCCAATCTTTTTCCGGTTGCGCGTCACCACCCACGCAATAAAAATAATCAGTGCCACCTTGGAAAATTCCGATGGCTGAAAAGAAAAAGGGCCCAAAGACAACCATCTTTTGGACCCATTATATTCCTTCCCCCACAGCATGACCGCAACGGATAATCCGATTGCAGCCAGATAGCCGTGCACTGCTACTTTCTGCCAGACATGATAATCAATTCCGGCAACAATATACATACAAAAAATACCGAGTATCGTAGCAAAAACCTGCTTTTTCAAGTAGTAAAAAGAATCATGAAACTTCACTCTTCCATTGTAGGCACTGGCACTGTACAAAATAACCAGACCCACAATTACCAGAAGAAAAACCGTCACAATCAGCACATAATCCTTATGTCCGTTCCTTTTTTCTTCTGCCAACCATACTCACGCCCTTTTTTAATCATATATTATTTATAGCTGTTGTACATATTTTTTAAATTCATTTCCACGCACTTCATAGTTCGGGAACATACCCCAGCTTGCACATGCAGGGGAAAGCAAGACTGCATCTCCCGGTCTTGCCAGTTCCACGCAGGTATCCAGTGCTTCTTCAAAAGTGTCTTTCAAGATACAGTTAGTAAATCCACACTCTGCTGCCTCTTTCTGAATCTGTTCTCTGGTGGCTCCAATCAGTACCAGATAACGTACTTTTCCATCAAAGCTTCGAATCCAGTCATGGAAATCAGACTGCTTATCATAGCCACCGCCAATCAGAATCGTCGGTCTTACCATCGCCTGAATTCCCTTGATTGCAGCATCCGGATTGGTTCCCTTCGAATCATTGTAATAAACAACTCCGTTTTTCTCTGCCACAAACTCTATTCTGTGTTCTACCCCCTTAAAAGAAGTAACGGTATGCCGGATAATATCCATATCCACTCCATAAGCTGCTGCCATAGCAACCGCTGCCATTACATTTTCATAATTATGCACACCGAGAATCTGTAAATCAGAAGTTCTGCACACCAAAATTCCATCCTGATTCTGCTCTGGTTTATAGATAATGGAATCTCCATCTAAAAAGATTCCTTTTTCCAGTTTATGTGCGCTGCTGAAATATATGACACTGGCAGAGATTTTTTCTGCCATATTTCTGGTAACCTCATCCTCATAATTCAACACACAGACATCTTCTGCGGTCTGATTCTTTGCAATATCCATTTTCGCCTGAATATAGGCTTCCATGGTATGATGACGGTTCAAATGATCCGGTGTAATATTCAATACAGCACTCACTTTCGGCCGGAACATATGGATGCTTTCTAGCTGAAAGCTGGAAAGTTCAGCCACAATCACCGAATCTTCTTTTGTTTCTGCTGCCACGGTCGTGTACGGATTTCCAATATTTCCCACAACAAATACACTTTCAAATGCATTCTTCATAATCTCACCAAGGAGTGAAGTTGTGGTAGTCTTTCCATTGGTCCCTGTAATTCCAAGGATGTCTCCCTTGCCACACACATAGGCCAGTTCAATTTCTCCCCACACCGGAATATCCTTTTCTTTCATACGAAGCACAACCGGAAGGTCTGTCGGAACTCCCGGACTGATTACAACCAAATCCAGTTTCTCAAGCAATTTCTCCGGAAATGTGCCTGCCATAATCTGAACGGTATCACTGCCAAGCTGTCCTCTTACTTTTTCGATATCCAAATCTGCCTTGCCATCATAAAGAATGACCTCAGCTCCTTCTCTCTCAAGCAGTCCACAGGAACCAATCCCACTGATTCCCGCACCAAATACCAGTACTTTTTTTCCCTTTAACTCCACGTATCTCGCCTCCTACATTGCCATAATTCCAATCAGGCAAAGGATCGCTGTAATAATTGAAAATACAGCTACAACTCTTGTCTCACTCCATCCACACAGTTCAAAATGATGATGAATAGGAGCCATCTTAAAGATTCTCTTTCCACCTGTAGCTTTAAAGTAACTTACCTGAATCATAACAGAAAGTACTTCCATCAGGTAAATTGCACCAACCAGAATAATAAACAGCGGCATCTGAAGCATATAGGCTGTCGAAGCTACAAAGCCACCTAACGCAAGAGAACCGGTATCTCCCATAAACACACTGGCCGGATAAACATTAAACAATAAAAATCCAAGGAGTGCACCTACTACCGCACAGGTAATCGGTTCAATTCCACTCTTTGTTCCAATTGCTACTACTGTGAAGAACGTTGCTACCAGTACCGTTACACTGGAAGCCAGTCCGTCCAGTCCATCGGTAAAGTTCACTCCATTTACCGTACCAATCACTGCAAAGAATAAGACCGGAATTGCAAGCCATCCGATATCCCAGTATTTTCCACCGGAAAACGGCACTAACATAGTAAGTGGAATCTTGGCAACTTTCACAATATAGAAAGCGAAAATTCCGGTAATCACAATCTGCAATGCCATCTTCTGCATAGGGAAAAGTCCATCGGAACGTTTCAGCACAACCTTCAGATAATCATCCAGAAATCCAATCATTCCAAATCCCAGTGTCACAAAAAGAATCGGGATAATCTTCGGATATTCCCGCACATAAATCAGGGAAGTAATCGTAATTGCCGCAAGAATCATCACACCACCCATAGTAGGTGTTCCGGTCTTCTTCAGATGTGACTGAACCCCCTCCACACGCTCAGTCTGTCCCATCTTCAGCCTTCTTAAAAACGGAATCACAAACGGACCCATCAGTACACTTAACCCAAATGCAATCAGCACGGGTATCACCATTTTATAATCCATATTCTGCACCTCTTATTTTCTTTCGTTCTAGGGATTAGTATAATGTATTCAACTTTGATTTTCAACCGATTCTTCTTTTTCAATTCCTAAATAAGGGAGAATATTTTCAAAAATATCTTTTACCACCGGAGCTGCTATGGTTCCGCCATAGTAAATCCCTTTTGGATTGTAAATAATTACCATTGCCGCCACTTCCGGGTTCTCCGCCGGAGTAAATCCGATAAATGCAGAAATATATTTGTTGGCACTTCTCGGAAGCGTTTGACTGGTTGCCGTCTTTCCTCCAATATGATAGCCTTCCATGTAAGCATTTTTTCCTCCCCCTTCACTCACCACACTCTCTAGAATGGTCCGCATGGTCTGGGAAGTTTCTGTACTCACGATTTCTTTTCCGTTGTTATAAGAAAACTCCTCTATCAACTCCTCCTGCTCGTTATAGACCCGCACACCAAAATGCGGTGTAATCCGTTTTCCTCCATTTACCACGGAGCAGACCGTAGTTGCCATCTGTAGTGGTGTCACCTGAAAAGACTGACCGAAGGACATGGTCGCAAGCTCCACTGCCCCTACATTTTCTTCTTTGTGAATCACCGCAGAAGCCTCTCCCGGCAAGTCTACTCCTGTCTTATCCATCAAGCCGAACTGCTTGAAATATTTATAAAAATTCGAGACTCCAAGCCGGGATCCGATTTCAATAAATGCCGGATTGCAGGAATTCTGCACGCTCTGCGTAAACGTCTCTGAACCATGTCCCCCTACTTTGGCACACCGGATTCTTCGGTCCTCTACAATCTTATACCCCGGACAGTAGAACTGGTCTTGCAAAGAAACAGCTCCCGCCTCCAGTGCAGCAGACGCAGTAAATACCTTGAAAATAGAACCCGGCTCATAGGTATCACTGATACACTTGTTACGCCACATCTGATTGAGCAGATTCTGCCGTTCTTCCTCATTTGCCGTCTCAGTATCCGTATTCAGCACAAAAGGGGTATTCAGATTAAATTCCGGCACATCCACGCAGGCATAAATTTCCCCATTTTGGGGATTCAGAATCATGACTTCTACGGCATCTGCCTGTTTTTCTTCCATTACCTTTTCAGCCGCCTGCTGCGCATATTTCTGGATATTATAATCCAGACTAATTTGCAGAGTATTGCCCGCCACCGGTTCAATCCGCCCTTCTGCCATATTTTCCAGTTCAATTCCTCTTGCATCCGTAGTGGTCAGTATAGTTCCATCGGTTCCCTTCAGCCATTCTTCGTATTTTACCTCCAGTCCGATAATTCCCTGATTGTCGCTCCCTGTAAATCCGAGGACCTTAGAAGCCAGTTCATCATAAGGATAATATCGTTTGAAGTCCTCATCCACTTTTACCCCATCAAGACCATACTCCCGAATGGTATCTCCCACGTTCTTTTCCACATTAGACTTAATTCGTTCTCTTGATGATACCTTTTCAACTTTTTTCCGTACCTCCGCCTCATCCATCTCCAATGCCTGAGACAGTACACGGATAACCTGCTCCGCATCCTTCACCTGACTATGAATCACTGAAATCGTACATACAGTCTTATTCGTTGCAAGTGTCATCCCGTTTCGGTCCCGGATTTCTCCCCTTGCGGCTTTAATATCACGTTCCCTTTCGTGCAGTTCTTCTGCCAGCTCCCGATAATAGTCTGCCTCAGATATCATCAGATATACCAGTCTTCCCATCAGCCCCGCAAGGCAAAATACTGCGCACACAAATACCACCAGTAATTTACGTTTATTATATGTCTTATTCCATGAAATCTGCTGTTTGTTGTCCAATAAAAAACCTCAAGAAAAGATAATGAATTATTACAATTTATTATCCCTTCGCTGAGGTTATGAATCTATCCTTTATTCTTATTATGATTCTTATTGTGCTTTTGTAATTCCCATATACGGAAATGCTTCTGTCATAATATCTGATGCAAGCTGTGTTACCAGTGCACTGCTTCTTCCCTGATTTTCCACATTTGGTTCATCCACAATGACATACACTACTACTTCCGGGTTTTCCTGTGGTGCATAGCCAATGAAAGAAAGCAGATTCTTATTCTCTGTACGCGGAAGCTTTTCTGCTGTACCAGTCTTACCTCCCACATCATATCCTTCTACCTGGGCACGCTTACCACTACCATTTTGCACAACACTGTACATATAAGACTTCAGTAAATCGGAAGTTTCCTTGGAAATAGTACGCTTTTTCAGCACAGGCTGGATATTTTCTACTACATTCCCACTTTCGTCCAGAATTTCTTTTACAACATGCGGTTCATAATAATCACCACCATTTACCAGAGAGCAGAAGCCTGCTGCAAGCTGAATCATTGTCACGTTAAAATTCTGTCCAAAGGAGTTGGTTGCAAGGTCTACGGTTCCCATATTTTCCGGTGAATACAAAATTCCTAGAGCATCCCCCGGCAAATCAATTCCTGTATATTCCCCAAAGCCAAATATCTGCTGATATTTACAAAATTCCTCCGGTCCAATCTGCTGCGCGATTTCCATCAAAGCTACGTTACAGGAATTTTCCATGACCTGAGTCAATGTCTGATAGCCATGTCCACCCTTGTCATAGGAAATACATTTGATATTATAATCTCCGACCTGAAGAGAACCGCCACAATAATAGGTCTCATTACCTGTCAGTTTTGCAATCTCCAGTCCCGTTGCTACGGTAAATGGTTTAATAGTTGACCCTGGTTCAAAGGTATCACTGACGCAGAAGTTTCTCCAGAGCGCATTCAGCTTTTCCAGCTTCTCATCACTCTCCATAGCCGAAATTTCTGCTTCTGTGTAATACTTGCTCAAATCCCTCGGATTGTTCAAATCAAAATCCGGGTAAGATGCCATGGAAAGCACTTCTCCTGTATTGGGATCCATAATGATCACCGCAATATTTTTTGCACCGGCTCCTTGCGTATAATTATTGGTATAAGAGTCGTTAAATGCTTTGATATGTTTCTCAACAATGGACTGTAAATTGGTATCCAGAGATAATTTTACCGTATTTCCATTTACAGGAAGCTTTACCGTCTTTTCCATGTCGGCTGTTCCGGTCTGATAGCCGTAGCTTCGTCCATCGGTTCCATTTAACACATCATTATAATATGCCTCCAGACCGATTGCGCCTTCATTACCATCTACACTGAATCCAATCACATCGCATGCCAGCGCATTATATGGATATTTCCGGATATAATCTTCTTCCAGCCATACGCCCTGTACATAGGTATTTTCCTCTACCGCTTTCTTATATGTCTGTGCCTCATCATAACTTACACTTTTTTTCAGAATCACATACCGGCTGTCCGGCTTCTCGCTGATTACCGTATCAATGGTATCTGCCTCAATTTCAAAATAAGTACTGAGTGCTTCCTTGGTTGCTGAGACATAAGTTCCGCTGTCCTTATCTGCACTTAGCAACACCTTCACATCGAGAATCACATTATACACGCGTTCACTGGTTGCCAGCTTTGTGCCATTGGTATCAACAATATCTCCCCGTTTAAACGGAATGGTTCTACTGGTATACTGCTGCTGGTCCAACACTGTTTTCGTGTAGCTTTCTCCTTCCGAAGCATTTATCTGTATTATTCTCCCTATAAGTACAACAAAAGCCAGTAAAATTGCTATAAAGAGCATTACCAGCTTTTCCTGCATTTTCTTCGTGAACTTCAGACGCAAAGGAGAAACACTTTTTTTCTTTCTTTTTGACATTTCGATTCACCTTTTCTATTGTTATCCCTTAATCTAACGCACCTTTTTTCGGTATTTCCTGATACTGCTTTACCGTATCTCCTGCCGGATTCTGATATGTAATAATCTGCGAAGAATCTGCATATACCATACCAAGACTATTTATGGCATATTCCTTGACATCCTCCAAATTTACCGAATCAAGAATACTGTTTTCTCTGGTTGTATTTTCCTCTTTCAAATCAGCAAGCTCCTGCTCCATAGATGCAAGATTTGCTGTATGACTTGTCATTTCAAACCGGAGCTGTAAATACCATACGCATACAGAAAGTGTAGCGATTGCAGCCACCGCCAGAAACACTGTATATGCAGTATTCATGTGAAGTGCCTGCTTTCTGTTTTTTCTGACCTGAGGGCTGACTTCCTTTTTCGGCTGTGGTTTTACTACTTCTTCCTTATCTGCCCGCTTCGGAACTGCCTGCATCTTTCTGACAGTATTTCCATATATATATGTCTCATCACTGCGCATAGCCGTGCGTCTTATCGTCTGTGTGTTTGAATTACGCCGATTTGCCATACGTTATCATCCTTTCAAAATTCTGACTGCTCTCTTATTTTCTCTCGAAAATGCGGAGCTTCGCGCTCTTTGAGCGACTGTTCCACTCCAACTCCTCCTCACTTGGAAGAATTGGCTTCTTAGCAACTACCCTGCCCTTCGATACTTTTCCGCACACGCATACCGGAAAAGAACTTGGACAAGTACATGGGTTTTCATTTTTCTTAAAAATACCTTTTACAATTCTATCTTCTAAAGAATGAAAGGTAATAATACAGATTCTTCCATCCTCATTCAACATATCAATCATATCATCCAGTGAATCTCTGAGCACTTCCAGCTCCCGGTTACATTCAATGCGGATAGCCTGAAATGTACGCTTTGCCGGATGACCTGCATTTTTCTGAAATTTCATCGGAATTGATTGCCTAATGATTTCTGTCAACTGACCTGTCGTTTCGATGGGACCTTTTTCTCTTTCCATCACGATATGTTTGGCAATGTTCTTGGCGAACTTATCCTCTCCATAATCTCGGATGATCCGAAAAAGGTCCATCTCACTGTAGTCATTGACGATGTCTCTGGCCGTCAGTGTCTGACGGGTATCCATTCGCATATCCAGAGGTGCATCTTCCCGATAGGAGAATCCTCTTTCTGCCGTATCTAACTGATAAGATGATACGCCCAAATCGAGCACGATCCCATCCACCTTGTCAATTCCTATCTTTTGGAGCTCCGACTTCATATTGCAATAATTGCTCCGGATTATTGTAACTTTCTCCCCGAAGTCGCTTAAGCGGGCACCTGCTGCTTCAATTGCAGCCGCGTCCTGGTCTATTCCTATAAATCTCCCCTTGTCGTTTAAGCGGCGGCATACTTCATATGCATGTCCACCTCCACCAAGCGTACCATCGACGTAAATACCGTCCGGCTTGATGTTCAGACCTTCGATTGTTTCTTCAAGTAATACTGACTTATGTTCAAATACCATATTGTCCTCCAAACATTTCATTAGATGCTAAGTCCCAAATCTTCCATGTCACTTGCAATATCTTCGATATTTTCCTCAATCTCAGCAGTACGAGCTTCCCATGCATCCTTACTCCAGATTTCCACTTTATCAAGCACACCCGCAAGGACTACTTCCTTATCTAGGTTTGCATATGTACGCAGTGAAGTTGAAATCAAAATTCTCCCTTGTTTATCAATTTCTCCATCAACTGCACTTCCGAGAAAGAAACGCTTAAATTCTCTGGCCTTTTTGTTCGTGAGTGGTAAGGTTCTGAGCTTGTCTTCAAAGGCTTCCCATTCATTTTCCGGATACAGAAATAAGCAGCCATCCATCCCTTTCGTAATTACAAAATGTTCACCAAGACTATCTCGTAATTTCGAAGGAATAATCAACCTGCCTTTTGAATCAATGCTGTGATTAAATTCTCCAGTCAACATGAGAATCACCTTCTTCCAAAGTGGTCTTATTTACTCCATTTTGCTTCCACTTTACTCCACTTTCTACCACTTGCCTCCATTTTAACCCACTTCTACTCCCTTTTCAACCTTTTTTTGAGGTTTTTTCCATGTTTTTATAAGATCAATACTCAAGTCTAACAGAGTGATGATCATGCCAGACACACATTCCCATAAAAAAACGCACGAAAAAAGCAGTTGAATCAATCAACTGCTTCTTCCGAATAAAATATTTACTTAAGGGTGGTGGTAAATTGAGGGAAATTTACCTTGTGAAGTTATGTTATCATGATAACTTGTTCTTCATGTAATCATGATAACATACTCTTCATCATTTGTAAATAGATTATTTTTGCTTTTTTATATTACATTTTTAACATTGTGAACAAATAATGCGAGACTATACTTTCTCTTCTTTCAACGCCTTAACAAATGCTGCGCAGGTAGCAAGCATAATAAAGATAAACGGGAATGCTGCTGCCAGCGAAATGGTCTGAAGTGGTTTTACACATGTTGCAATAAATTCTGCAAGCTTGTGCCACCGGATTTGCGGTATTTATAACTTGCTTTTTATTTTTGCTATGTTATAATAGATACGTTTACTATATAAACACATTTAATATTTAAAATATATTTATCACAAGGAGGTAGATAGACAAATGGAAAAAACTAATCGAGAAATTCAAAACGAACGCAAAATTCGTTATTTTGTCGAAGCCGCCTGGAAAATTGAAGACACTGAAGGTGTTGAAGCTGTTACAGCCAGAAAGGTTGCCGATTTGGCTGGGTATAATGTAGCTACATTATATAATTACTTTGACAATTTAGACCATTTAATTGCTTTTGCTTCTCTTCGTCATCTTGGCAAGTATGCAAAAGAGCTTCCAGAATACACAAAGGACATAACCAATCCGTTGACTTTATACATGCGCACCTGGGTTTGTTTCAGTTACCATGCATTTCAGAAACCCACTGTATATAAGAACTTATTTTTCGGGAAGTTCGTTTCTTCCTATAATGATTCCCTGAAAAAGTTCTACGAAATCTTCCCGGACCAGTTTCCGGAAGACGGACTCCGCTTTTATCCGATGCTTCAGGAGCGGGAACTTCACAAGCGTGATTACACACTGTTAATGGAATCTGCGAAATGTGGCTATATACCGGAAGATAAAGTGATGGATATTTCCAATATGAATGTTCTGATATGGCGCGGCATTCTGGATTGTTTATCCGAACCGGGTATTGAATATTCTGTAGATGAAATGACAAAGACCATTACCAGCTATCATGCACACACACTGATTAGTTTTGGTGTTCCAAGAGAAGAACTGGAAGAATTTCTGGTAAATTAATAGAATCCAAATTCATTTTCTATAGTAAAACAGGGGTTACTGCTCAAATCCATGTGCAGTAACCCCTGTTTTTATTTTTCTATCCGCGCCAAACGTTCATATGTTCAAAAAACGTTCTTCTAGTCCAATGACTGTAAGTAATCACTTACTGCTGTATAGTCTACCTCAACCTGTTCTCTTGGCTGGCTGCTCTGATACGAGTCAACAGCTGAATAACCAACCCATCCAACAATTACAACTGCAAGCAGTACGCCAACTACTTTGTTAAGGGTTCTTTTTCTTTTTTCCTTGACGATGTTCTGTTTGCGGTTTGCTTTTTCTTCTTTATAACGATTTACCTTTTCCTGACTCATAATCTTAAACTCCTTATCTGTCAAAACTGTTTTTATTTTAGCATAGTATTTTTCCAAGTACAAGCGCGAAGTGTCTTGTGCTCCTATAATAAGCTCTGTACCACTATATTACAGCAATCACTCCACCATCATTGGCATACATACTGCTGATTCCTCTTGTATCAACGAGAATGCAGTCTTTTACCGGAATCAGTTCCATAATTGTCTGCTTAAGCTGCTCCGCACGTTCCGGGCAATTGCAGTGGGAAATCGCCAATATCTTCTTTGCAGGGTTCACCGCTTCCTGTGCCAGAATTTCAGCCATCTTATTTGTTGCCTTTCTCATTCCACGCGTCTGGGCAAGCTGCTGAATTTCACCCTTCGGAGTCGATCCCATAACAGGCTTAATATTCAAAACAGAAGCAGCCACTGCTTTCAATCCGGATAAGCGGCCATTTTTTCTCAGTGTTTCCAGGTTCTCCAGCACAAAGTACGTATGTTGTTCTTCTATATAAGCTTCCACTGTATCAATTACCTGTAAAAACTCCATCCCTGCTTCTTCACATTCCTTGATTTTAAGTCCAATCAAAGTTTCTCCAATAGAGGCCGAACGCGAATTGAATACATAAATATCCTTCTCTCCATACTCTTCTTTGTATAAATTTTTTCCTAATACTGCACTGTTATAAGAACCGCTTAATTCAGAAGACAGTGTTACTGCATAAATCCGTTCGGCATCGCAATGATAACTTTCCATATAACGTTCTGGTGAGGGACAGTTTGATTTCAGGCAATTCGGGCTTTCTGCAACCCTTCTGAGAAATTCTGCCTGGTCAAAACTTTCATCATCCATAATATGATAATCGTCTACCTGTATGCCAAGTGCCGCCGTCTCAAATATCCCAGACAATTTCATCTCTTCTGTCAGCTCTCCGCAGCTGTCTATAATCACTTTATAACTCATATCTGCCTCCTGAAAATGCAAGATTTTTCTAACTTAATTTTATTCTTCCAACCGGATTCTATTTGACACACCTAATGCAATTCCCATCTCAGCCATCAAAAATACGATGGAAGTACCTCCGTAACTGATAAATGGAAGGGTAATTCCGGTGTTCGGAATCAGGTTCGTAACTACTGCTATATTCAGCACAACCTGCAATGCGATATGTGCAAAAATACCTGTCACAATCAATGCTCCATATCTGTCTGGTGCATTCTGTGCAATAAACATAAGACGGTAAAGTAAAAGTCCGAATAAGGTAAGCACCATAAGTGCACCAAAAACGCCAAGTTCTTCACATATGACTGTAAGAATCATATCATTCTGCACTTCCGGGATAATCATCTTCTGCGCACTGTTTCCCAGTCCTTTCCCCAAAAATCCCCCTGAACCTATTGCATATAATCCCTGAACCGTCTGAAACGCCAGACCGCTGGCATATTTTTCCGGGTGAAGCCATGCAATAATACGTCTTAACCGGAAATTCGTACTATTCTCAAGAGCTCTTCCAAGTACAATAGCCATTCCGGCAAATGCCGCAACTCCACCAACGCCAATTCCTACATATAACTTTGTTCTCTTATCAACTACAAATAACATCACACAGACAATTCCCAGCACAATCACTGCCGTACTCAGGTTATCCGTCCAACTGAATACTCCGTAAAATGCTGCAAATCCCCATGCAAGAATCGCAAGAACTCCTTTTCTGGTATGTATTTTATCCCCTATCTTACATATCAGATATGGAATAAAAACGATAATTGCTATCTTCATAACCTCTGATGGCTGGAACTGCCCGATTACCGGTGCCCAAAGCCATCGTCTGGATTGATTTCTTGTAATACCAAGCGGTGAAAATTTTACCATCCCCATCAGCAACATAGCAATCAGGAACAGCGTCGTAGACCACTTTGCATATTTATGATAATCAATACGCGAGACCAGAAGCATTCCCACAAAGCTTACTGCACTGAACAGCGTCTGTCGTTTGAAGAAATACATAGAGTCTCCCCACTCGGTCAATCCTTCATAAGAGCTGCTGCTATAAAGCATAACCAGTCCAAAGCACATCAGAAATACAATAATCGCCACCAGACTGTAATCGAAATATCGAATTGTATTCTTACCCTTTTTCCCTTTCTTTGCCATTCTATACTCTCCCTTATTTCGTACTTTACAGTATAGCACAGTTCGTACCTTTTACACAAGGATTGATTTCAAACATCATGAATCAAACATCATGAATATCACGATATGCTTGAAAATATCATTGACTATTGTTCTCTTTTCCCTCTATACTAATCTCAACGATACAATATCACAGATTAGATTGGAGGAATTAATATGCCTGCTCTTTATGCACATGACCGCTTTGGCCGTAAGGTATTCGAAAAAATGGATGGTGAACTACATGATATCATTTCCAAATACTATACCCAATTTCAAATCGGATTACAAGGACCTGATATCTTCTTCTTTTATAAAGCCTACAGCAGCAACCGTGTAACGAAATATGGTTATCAGCTTCATTTTCTTTCAGCTGCACCTTTTTTCCAACACGCAATTGATGTAGTCCATGAAAAAGGACGAGATTCCCGTGAGTATGCCTACCTGTTAGGCTTTCTCTGCCACTTCGTTCTGGACAGTGAATGTCACCCTTATGTGGAACAAATGATAAAAGAAACCGGGGTCGGGCATCTGGAAATCGAAGAAGAATTTGAAAAAATGCTTTTGAAAAAAGATGGAAAACATCCACTTGCTTACCCACTTTGCGAACTTGTACCAACGGATAACATCACCGCCAAAACCATTTATCCATTTTATGAACACATGGATCCGCCTACTATTAAAACAGCATTACAATACCTGAAATTTATAAAATGGTTTTTTACTGCTCCCGGTTTTCTTCATCAGGCTTTGATCAACCTTGCCATGAAACTTTTAAAGAAAGAAGATTCTTATAAAGGACTCATGCATTTACGCAAGGATAATCCAAAATGCAAACAAAGCAATATCGGGCTCTACAAACATTTCCAGGCTGCTATTCCATTAGCTGTAGAACTGATTTACGACTATGACAATACCATCAATACTGGAAAGGCGCTAAATCCGCGTTTTGACCGAAATTTTGAATAGGAGATACTACATATGAATGACACAAAACTTACCAGACTTGAAAAACAATGGATTCTTTACGATGTTGGAAATTCCGCATTTATTATGCTGGTTTCCACAATCATCCCTATCTATTTCAATTATCTTGCGGAAAATGCCGGAATTTCGAAAGTGGATTATCTGGCATACTGGGGTTACGCAGCTTCCGTTGCCACAATTATTGTCGCATGCATCGGGCCCGTTCTCGGTACTTTAGCCGATACAAAAGATTTCCGCAAAAAGCTATTTTCCATCAGCGTGATATTTGGAGTGGTTACCTGCGCATTACTTGCATTTCCAAACTCATGGTTTCTTTTTCTTGTTGTATTTACACTCTCTAAAGTAGGATACAATGCCAGCTTAATCTTCTATGATGCAATGCTGGTCGATGTCACCTCGGAAGACCGAATGGACGCAGTCTCTTCTCATGGCTATGCCTGGGGATATATAGGAAGTTGTATTCCTTTTGTCATATCACTCATTTTTGTGCTGATGTATGACCGCCTTGGTCTTACACTGCGCACTGCCATGTCCATTGCATTCCTTATTAATGCTGCCTGGTGGCTTCTTATGACGATTCCGCTCATAAAAAATTATAAGCAGAAATATTACGTGGATACTCCTGCCCATCCGGTCAGCGACAGTTTTAAACGTTTATTCTTAACCCTGAAAGATATTAAAAATCAGAAATCTGTTTTCCTGTATCTGCTGTCTTTCTTCTTTTTCATTGACGGTGTTTATACAATCATTGAAATGGCAACGGCATACGGAAGTGCACTTGGTCTTGACAGCAGCGGTCTTTTACTCGCCCTGTTAGTCACCCAGCTTGTAGCCTTTCCATGTGCCCTTATATTCGCAAAATTATCAAAAAAATATAAAACAGAACTACTCATCAAAATTTGTATCCTTGCATACCTCGGCATCGCCCTATTCGCCATACAATTAGACAAACAGTGGGAATTCTGGATGCTTGCTATTTTTGTAGGAATGTTTCAGGGTGCTATTCAGGCTTTATCGCGCTCCTATTTTGCTAAAATTATTCCATCTGAAAAATCTGGTGAATATTTTGGAATTTATGATATCTGCGGAAAGGGAGCTTCCTTCCTTGGCACGTTGATGATTGGCATCGTTGCACAAATTACCCATATTGCAAATGCAGGTGTTGCCGTTCTTGCCGTCATGTTTGTAATCGGATATTTCTTATTCTGCAAAGCTGCCAAAGCGTAACAGTTCAGCCTAGTGGCTGAACCAACGGGTTCTACACCGGCTAAAAAATAGCCGGTGTGCCCGCAAATACGAGTACGTTGTTATTCCAACAAAAGGAGGCTTTATGGATTATCAATTATTGGCATCTTCGCCGTTGTTTCACGGCACAACACCAGAAGAAATTGAGACCATGCTTTCTTGCCTGAAAGCAAAAGAACGTAACTTTTCAAAGAATACTTTTTTCTACCGGGCGGGGGAGCAGGTTCATGAATTAGGTCTGGTACTATCCGGCAGTGTGTCCATCGAAAGTGATGATCTTTGGGGCGGTCACACCATCTTAGACCGCGTCGGTCCTGGCAGAGTCTTCGCCGAAACCTACGCCTGCATTCCGGGAGAAGCCCTTATGGTCAATGTCGTAGCAATGGAAGTTGCCTCCGTCCTCTTTCTGGACATACGCAGCATGTTACAGACCTGTACCTCTGCCTGCTCCTGCCACCAGAAAATCATTTACAATCTGCTCACGATCGCGACACAAAAAAATCTGACCCTCTCCAGGCGCAGTCTCCATACCGTGCCCAAAACGATTCGGGCCAGATTACTCTCTTATCTTTCTTTCCAGGCACTTCAGCAGGGACGCGGGACTTCTATATTCCTTTCTACCGTCAGCAGCTTGCCGACTATCTGAATGTAGACCGCAGCGCCCTCTCCGCCGAACTTGGTAAGATGTAGAAAGACGGACTTTTACAGGTGGAAAAGAACCACTTTTTACTCTACAATGTTCTGTAACCAGACACCTTTCTTCACCAGAACGAAACCGATCACACACTTTATAATATCCGCAAGCTGCACCATAATCAGGATGTACACCACCTGCAATCCAGTGAAATGGCCCAGCACATACGCAAGCGGTACGCTGATACAGCAGATAAACACACTGTCAAAGAAGAAGGTGATGATCGTTCTTCCTCCGGAACGCAGAGTAAAATACGCTGCATGAAGGAACGCATTCTGCGGCATAAACACCGCTGTGACCATGATGAAATCCTTCGCCAGTTCTTTGGACTGGGCGTTGGTGTTATAAAGTCTTGGGAACAGCGGTGCAATAACCAGCATCACCAAAGCCACCAGTGTGCAGCAGAACACAGAGAATGCGATCATCTTCCGGTCCGTATCTCTGGCTTCCTCCATCTTTCCCGCTCCCAGGAGCTGCCCGACCACAATAGCCACCGAATCCCCAAGTGCGATAAATACCACATTAAACAGATTCGAGATTGTGTTGGAAATGTTCATTCCTGCCACCACGTTCATTCCTCTCACGGAATAGCACTGGAGCAGAAGTGCCATTCCCGCCGCCCAGAAGGTCTCGTTGAGCAGCAGCGGCATCCCCTTGATCAGGATCCGCTTGACAAGCTGTGCCGGAATCTTCATCGTCCGGTACAGACCTTTGATATACGTATTGGTTTCCTTATTTCTGTGCGTCCAGCTCACAACGATCAACACCTCTACATATCTGGACAACACGGTAGCCACGGCTGCCCCGGCAACTCCCATCTGCGGGAAGCCCAGTTTTCCATAAATCAACAGATAGTTAAACACCAGATTCACAAAAACCGCCACAATGCCGGCTTTCATTGGCGTCACCGTTTTGCCGCATTCTCTCAGCGTACTGGCATAAACCTGCACGAACAGAAATGCCGGAAGGCCTGCCAGCATGATCCACAGATATTTCTGCCCATACTGTAGCGCTGCCAGGGTATCTCCCCCATCCTGGCTCCCGTTCAAATACATCTGGATCAGCGGTTCGCCAAACAACAAAAACAGAAGGATCGTAAGACCGGTCAGGATCACTCCCATCCAAATCTTAAAGCGGAAGGTATTTGCCACTCCTTCGTCATCCTTCTGTCCAAAAAACTGTGCGGTAAAAATTCCTGCACCGGAGACACCTCCAAAAATGCAGAGATTATACACAAAAATCAACTGATTAACGATAGCAACTCCCGTCATCTGTTCTGTTCCGATCTGTCCAACCATAATGTTATCCAGCAAACCTACAAAGTTCGTGATCCCGTTCTGGATCATGATGGGAACAGCAATCATCAGCACCTTCTTATAAAAGCGCCTGTTGCCGATCAGCTTTTCTCTTAACGTTTTTTCCATGTTACTATACACTCCATTACTCATTTCTACTTTCCATATTAGATTCTATCACTACAATCTGATATTTGCCATAGAAATCTTTTGAAGTGTATCTTATTTTCTATTATCTACTCATCTCGCGTCTATTTCTGTATTTATACTTCAAATTTGCATGGCGTTCGAATATCATTAATGTACTCTTACCTTTTAGATATCCTACAAAATACGATACACTTATGCTCGGTGGAATCTCAACCAACATATGCACATGTTCTGGACAAATTTCTGCTTCTATAATTTTTACACCTTTTCTTTTGCATAACATACTTAAAATATTTGCAATGTCTTGCTTAATCTTTCCATATGCTACTTTTCTCCTATATTTTGTAACAGTTCAGCTGTTAGGCTGAACTGTTACGCCAAAGCAAAGTAGTTTCGGGGATTCATTGACTCTTTCTTCTGTAAATGCTATAATAAAATGTAATGGTTTACTTAGAATATAAAAGAAATGAGGAATTTGAAATGCCAATCAGAGTTCAGAATGATTTACCTGTAAAAGAGATTCTGGAACATGAAAATATATTCGTCATGGATGAACATAGAGCAGTTCACCAGGACATCCGTCCCATCCGAATTGGGATTCTTAACTTAATGCCACTCAAAGAAGACACTGAGCTTCAGCTTCTTCGTCTTCTTTCCAATTCACCACTTCAGGTGGATGTGGATTTTGTGATGACTACCAGCCATCATTCCAAAAACACACCGGCAAGCCATTTGAACAAATTTTACAAGAAGTTTGATGAAATCTCTTCTGAGTGTTTTGATGGTTTCATCATCACAGGCGCACCCGTAGAACAAATGCCATTTGAAGAAGTGGATTACTGGGAAGAGCTGACCCACATCATGGACTGGACAAAGACAAATGTTACTTCTACCATGCATCTATGCTGGGGCGCACAGGCCGGACTGTATTATCACTATGGCATTAACAAAGTGATGCTCGATAAAAAGTTATTTGGTGTATTCGAACACGAAGTTCTGGACCGCAAGGTTCCGTTAGTTCGCGGATTTGATGATAATTTTTTTGCTCCGCACTCCCGCCATACCGATGTACCTCTGGAAAACATCATGGCGGACAAACGCTTGAAAGTACTTGCAACTTCCCCTGAAGCAGGCATGTTGCTCACAATGGCGCAGGACGGAAGACAAATCTTCGTCATGGGACACCCGGAATATGACCGGCTCACACTGGATCAGGAATACAAGCGCGACCTTGGAAAAGGACTTCCGATTGATATTCCGAAAAATTACTATGAAAATGATGACCCGAATACCAAGCCTGTTTTACGTTGGCGTGCCGTTTCTAATAATCTGTACACCAACTGGCTTAACTATTATGTCTATCAGGCAACTGCCTATGATATGGCAGATATCCCCAAATTATATAAATAGAATAAAGCTATGAGGAACACGCTTTGCTTAAATCAAATTTCTAAAAAGAACCCTTTCCGTGAAAGGATTCTTTTTTTATTTACTCATCTTCTCCATATGCACTCTTATTAAAATAAATAGCTTTATTCCTATCGTCACAAGTCCTATACCTGCAATGGCTCCCATAGTATCAATCCCTACATCCATCCATCTTCCTGCTCTGCCTTCTACAAACAATTGATGAAATTCATCACTTATGGCATAAATGGCGCTTGCACATACACTGATACCTATTTTCTTTCCAAAAGAGCTGCTTTCGTCTGGTCTATTGTAAATACACAAAAGCCATAGTCCTCCTAAAATCATATACTCGGTGAAATGTGCAGTTTTCCTTACAAAAAAATCAATACTTTCTACATACTGATTCTGCTTTGTTTCATCCCAGTTTTGAAAATTCGGAACAAGGATACTTGCCACCCTTCTTCCTACTCCTTCACTCAGATTCGTTGACTTCGTAGCAGGCTGAGCCGAAAAACAAAAAATAACAATCATCCAAATTACCAGTAAACTAACTAACAAATAAAATAATGTCTTCTTCAATCTTTTATTCCCCTTATTTTTATCCGAAACACAGTTCTACAATGACATAATAACTTTTCCTCTTCTAAGATTATACCATTTCAAAATTATATCATATATCATAACCATAATATATAACAAAAAACTACAAACCTTATCTCTAAAGTCTGTAGCTTATCTATCTCTCTGTCTCCAGTTTTTCATATATACCTTCAAAATCACATACAGCTAAATCTCTTCCATCCTGTTCTTCCTTCTCCTACCTTCTTGGTTATGCCCTCGACCGATTAGTAACAGTCAGCTCCATGCATTACTGCACTTCCACCTCTGTCCTATCTACCTTGTCGTCTTCAAGGGGTCTTACTACTTTCGTAGGGATATCTCATCTTGAGGGGGGCTTCACGCTTAGATGCCTTCAGCGTTTATCC
>OIZO01000084.1_pt1 | contig 72954 bp, 54 predicted proteins | sample 1588551 | NCBI WGS metagenome assembly OIZO01 (sample SAMN03283271) | human gut metagenome | biome: human-associated habitat; material: feces | host: Homo sapiens | place: Peru | collected 2012
TGCTCAACGTGATGTATCCGTCGATGAACGAGAAGATGCAGGCAGGACTGGTCAATGCATATAAGGAGAGCGGATTTCTGCCTGAATGGGCTTCGCCGGGCCATCGTGGCTGCATGGTGGGCAACAATTCGGCTTCGATAGTGGCTGATGCTTATCTGTGCGGACTCAAGAACTACGACGCCGAGACTCTGTGGCAGGCTGTAGTGCATGGTGCCGGTGCCGTACATCCTACCGTAAGCTCTACCGGCCGACTTGGTTACGAGTACTACAACAAGCTGGGTTATGTGCCGTACGACGTGAAGATTAACGAAAACGTGGCGCGTACGCTTGAATATGCTTACGACGACTGGTGCATATACGAGTTCGGCAAGGCGCTGGGCAAGTCGAAGAAGGAGCTGGAACCGTTCCGCAAGCGTGCCTTCAACTATCGCAACGTGTTCGACAGCGAGACCAACTTGATGCGCGGCAGACTCAAGAACGGCAAGTTCCAGAGTCCGTTCTCACCGCTTAAGTGGGGCGATGCCTTCACCGAGGGCAACGCTTGGCACTACACATGGTCGGTATTCCACGACCCTGCGGGCCTCATCCAACTGATGGGTGGCAAGCAGACGTTCAATCACATGCTCGACTCTGTATTCAACGTTCCGCCACTCTTCGACGACTCCTACTATGGCAGCGTTATCCACGAGATACGCGAGATGCAGATAATGAACATGGGCAACTACGCCCACGGCAACCAGCCCATCCAGCACATGATTTATCTGTATGGCTATTCTGGTCAGCCCTGGAAGACGCAGTACTGGATTCGTCAGACCATGCAGCGCATGTACAACGCCAATCCCGACGGCTATTGCGGCGATGAGGACAACGGTCAGACTTCAGCATGGTATGTATTCTCGGCTATGGGCTTCTATCCTGTATGTCCGGGAGCTGGCGAATACGTGCTCGGTGCTCCTTATTTCGACGAGATGACACTGCATTTGGAGAATGGTCGCACGGTCAGCATCAAGGCCAATGGCAACACTGACGACAATTGCTATGTCAACACTCTTACACTCAACGGTCAGCCCTACTCCAAGAACTACATCAAGCGTACTGATCTCATGCAGGGTGCACAGTTCGTCTACACCATGTCGCCTACTCCCAACTACAGTCGCGGCACTGCCGAGAGCGACGCTCCATACTCGTTCTCGAAGACTAAGTAAATGGGACTGTCCGCAATTTGAACCCTCAACATTCAAAAGAAATTCTTTTGCACTTCATACGTTGCACGTTTGCACTTCAAATGTAGTCCTTTTGCACTTCAAAAGGACTACATTATTTTATGTAATACACTGGAATGAATAAGGCACAAAAAAAAAGTGCGTTCAACTCGTATATGCAACTACGATTGAACGCACTTTATTTGTTATATCTGAAAATAGAACAAGTCTATTTCGAAAGGTCTATATGTAAAATCTCGCTTTTCCTTACTTGCGAACCTTAGCGTAACGGCTCATGAACTTGTCTACGCGACCGGCTGTATCGACGAGCTTGCTCTTACCAGTATAGAACGGGTGAGATGTGCTTGAGATTTCGACTTTTACCACCGGGTAAGTTTCGCCTTCAAATTCTACTGTCTCTGTAGTCTTGCATGTAGACTTTGTAAGGAACATATCGCCGTTGGACATATCCTTAAATACGACGGGGCGATAGTTTTCTGGATGAATTCCCTTCTTCATTTTGATTTTATTGTTATATTGTTAATAAAAAATTCGCTTAATATAAGCATTAGCGACTGCAAAGGTACGAGTTTTTTTGCTCACTGCCAAATTTTATCGACATTTCTTTGCAGTTTACTTTCAAGTGTCTCAGCTATTTAGAAGCTGTACGTGATATTCAGCATGCCGCTTGTACCGAATGCGTAAAACTTGCGCGGGTTCTTTGCGAAGTTATACAGCGATGCTCCGCTTGCATCTGTGTTGGGCTGACGCACGTCGTAGTTGCTCTCGTAGCCGCCAGTGCAGATGTTGCGGTTGTTGGTGAGGTTGGTTATGCTGAGGTTGATATTCAGCAGTCCGCGCATTACACGTGCAGAGCGTCCTATTGAGCAGTTGAGCATAAATCCGCCCTTACCCTTTGCCTGTTCCATACTCTCGCCGTTGGCTATCCGCTGCAAGCGATTGAATGTCGAGTAGTCGAGGTATATGCGGTCATAGTAGTTGCAATCTACGCCTACAGTCCATCCGCGCTGATGATAGTTGACACCGAGGCTTGCCGCTGTGAGCGGAGTGCCCGATTCGTGCATGTCCTTGCTGAGCAGTACGTCGTCGTTGTATGTGCCGTGGCATGCAAACATGTAGCGCGAGAGGGCATTGTCGGTTGTCTGTGCCTCGCTTATGGTGCCTACCAGCTTCATGTCGAGAGTCTTGCAGATGTCAAACTTCAGTCCTGCCTCCAGTCCGTAATACTTCTTCTTGAGTCCGGTTATTGAGTTGTACACCAGTTCGTTGGTGTTGTCCATGTAGAAGCTCTGCCAGTCGGAAGCGTCCTTCACGTACGAGTAGTAGCCGTTAATGTTGGCATGCAGCCACGAGCCGTTGTACATATAGCCTACCTCTGTACTGAACACCTTCTCGTTCTTCAGATTGACAGCGATGTCGTTGTTCACCTCAGGCGAAGCAAATACAGCTGCAGCCTGTGGTGCGCGCTGCTCATAGCCCATACCGAATATCAGCGTATGTCCGCATCCCATATCGAGTGACGATCCGAACTTCAGTCCGCCATCGAAGAAGTCCTTTGTACGGCTCTTGCCGAATGAGTTGTCGGCAGCCATACCGTTGCGCATCTTGCCGTCGCGCTGCATCGACTGATAGCCCATGCGTGCCGAGAGACTGTAGTGCAAAGGTCCGAAGTCTTCAATATATGCACCCCACACCTTAGCCTTGTTCATCAGGATGTTGTAGTCGTAGCCCAGACGGTCGCCCTTGCCCAATACGACAGCACGGTTGTTGAGGTCGTATTGCACCTTGTCCGAAGCAGCCGGATAATGAGCTATGGCATACGTATTTACGTTGTGCATCTGAGTGGCACCAAGCAGACTGTTTATGGTCTGATAGTGCATGCCCTTGTTTGTGGCTAAGTTGAATCCGGCGCGCAAGCTGCTCTTGTTCGTAAGGCGCCTGTCGAGAGTAGAGGCTATCGACACGTTGAGGTTGTCGTTGTGGCGTGCCTCAAGCCAGTACATGGCATCGGTGCCCTGTATTGCCACCTGCTCGTTAAACCAGTACATGCGTTCCCAGTCAAGCTGTCGGTTTGACTTATCGGCAGCCCACTCGGTGCATGCCTTCTCCCATCGTGCCTTGGCATCGGCAGTATTGGCAGGGTCAGACGGGTTCCACACGTTATATATCGAGCTTGGCATCTTCAGCCATGAGTCGGCATAAGGATTCTCACCGTTATAGTTCAATCGGGTGCAGCGATACCAAGCATATTGTCCCTGAAGCGAAGTGCTCAGTCGTGTCTTTTCATTGATGTTCCAGTCCCATGTCAGCAATGCTGTAGGAGCAAACTCACGCACAACACGCGAGTTGCGCTTCTTGTCGTTGTAGTAGCCCCAATAAGGGTTGTACTGACGGTCGTCGGCCAATTGGAAAGCCTCGTCGGTAGACGCACCATACTGTGCACGCTTCGACGGGCTGCCCCATGTGGCGAAAGCCAATGAGTGGTTGTCGTTCAGCACTTTCTGCACACTGAGATAGTACGACAGCGATCTGAGCGGTGTTCCGTCTACATATCCCTGCTTAGCCCAGCGATACGACATGGTTCCGGCAAATGCCCATCCATTCTCATTCAGTCCAGAGGCATACGAGTAGGCACCACCCATCGTATAGTTGCGGTTTGCTCCGGTCCACTCTATGTGCTGTCCACGCTTCATGTCGGCAGCGCGAAAGTTGTAGTTGTTCGAGCCTCCCATTGCAGTCATGCCATAACCGAAGTCTTCAAACGGCAGTGACGAGTCGAAGTTCAGTCCTTGCACTCCAATGCCACCGATTGTAGGATAGCGGAACTGTCCCGTCTCAGCGTTGTTCATCAGCACACCATTGATATACACCTCATTGTACATAGGGTTGTAGGCACGATATCGCAGATGTGTCGGGGCGAAACGATAGCTCACCTCCGATGCAAATACGTTCTTGTTAGAGTTTACCATCGTTACGCCCTGCGGCATGTCGGCGTTCTGTCCGAGCTGCGACTCGGCAAATGTACAGGCTGCCTCCACCTCCAACCGACTGTGTTGGCCTATCGAGTCGGTATGCGTCTGTGCACATACTGGGGCACAGCACATCGCCAGCAGTGCTATATTTAGTTTCTTTTGCATCTTTGTTTTTATATTCAGTTTGTTTTTTATTCATACAAAGTAAGGCATTAAATTCCGAATGCGAAAATTATTCAGTATTTATTTGCCTTCCGTTCGACTTATCCCCTTTGTTTTCCGTCATTTAGGACAATTCCTCACTCCTAATTCCTAACTCCTAATTCCTAACTCCCCTCGTGTTCCTTCGTCACGTATCTCTGCCAGTAGGCAATGATGAGCGTTGTCAGGGGGAGAGCAATGATGAGTCCGATGAAGCCCAGCAGCGCACCCCACACAGAGAGCGAGAGCAGCAGAATAGCCGGATTCAGACCCATAGCCTTGCCCATAATCTTTGGCGTTACTATCATGTCGGTGATTATCTGCACCACGCAGAACAGTCCGACAGCCAGACCGAACACCACCCAGAAGTTCTGTCCGGTGTCAGCCGCCTTGAGCATGGCAAGGAAGGCGGTAGGGATGATGGCGAAGGTGTGCAGATAAGGCACAAGGTCCATCACACCGATAAGTATGCCCAGACCTATAGCCATAGGGAAGTCCATAATGCTGAATCCTATGCAGAACATCACACCCATGCACAGCGCTACCAGACACTGGCCTCGAATGTAGTTGTTGAGTTCGCGTTCGACGTCGCCCGCCAGTTCATGCCAGAAAGGACGGTTCTTCTTCGGGAATATCTTTATCCAGTTGGAAGTGAGGAATTCGTAGTCGAGCAATATGAAGAACATATATAATAAGGTGATGCACGATGCCACAATGCTCAATACTATGTTTGCCGTCTGTCCTATCACAGCAAACACCTTAGGCATACTGGTGCGTATAGCATCCTTGAAATCGTTGCTCTTGAAGAATCGCTCCACCTGTTCCTGGTTCTCTTCAATCCAGTTCTTCACGAGCGTTGTCAGGTCGTTGGTGTGCGTAGTCTGGTGGAGCCAGTGCATCAGAACCTCGTACAGTTTCTGAAACTGCCCTATCATGGGCGGAATGATGAAGTATATCATCATTCCCACCACGCCCAGCACTACCGCCATGGCTATGAGTATAGCCAGTGCGCGCACCTTGACATGCATGCGATACTGTATGAACTTCACCATCGGGTACATAAGATAGGCGAAAAGCCACGCTATGAAGAACGGCAGCAGCACGCTACTCAGATAGTTGGTCACGGCAAACACAGCCACTGTGATGAGCGAAATGGCCGTCCAACGTATGAATTTGTCAAATGTGATTTTCTGTTCCAACATATATAAAATGCGATTTCAATGGGTACAAAATTACGAATACGTTTTAAAAATTGCAAAGAAAGGGCTTCTTTTTTTGCCATTCTTGATTAATATAGCTATATTTGTCGCCAATATGGGGATATTGTATATAGTGCCCACTCCGGTGGGAAACATGGAGGACATGACAATGCGTGCCATCCGTATATTGAGAGAAGCCGACCTCGTGCTTGCTGAAGACACACGCACGTCGGGCATTCTGCTCAAGCATTTCGACATACAGAACCGTCTCATGTCGCATCATAAGTTCAACGAGCACGGCACCAGTGCCGCCATAGTGGAGCGTCTGAAGGCAGGAGAGACGATAGCTCTCATCAGCGACGCCGGCACTCCTGGCATCAGCGACCCGGGCTTCTTCCTTGCCCGCGAGGCTGCCAAGGCTGGCATCACGGTGCAGTGTCTGCCGGGTGCAACGGCTTTCGTACCTGCCATCGTCAGTTCCGGACTACCATGCGACCGCTTCTGCTTCGAAGGCTTCCTGCCGCAGAAGAAGGGACGCCAGACGCTTCTCGACGCCTTGCGCAGCGAGACGCGCACTATGATATTCTACGAGTCGCCCTACCGTCTGGTCAAGACATTGGAGCAGTTTGCCGAAGTATTCGGCAAGGAGCGCCAGGCCAGCGTATGCCGCGAGATATCCAAGCTGCACGAGGAGAGTGTACGCGGATCGCTCAAGGAGATAATAGCCCACTTCCAGCAGACAGAACCGCGTGGCGAGATAGTCATCGTGGTGGCAGGATGCGGCGAGGGCGAGATGTCGGCACTCAAGGCCCTGAAGGCGCAAGCCAAGGAGAAGAAGCCACGTCTCAGCAACAAGGAGCGATATGCCATGCGCGAAGCCGCTCCCGAAGAATTCAAGAAAAAGAAGTTTAGAGAAGAATAGAAATCTACAACATAAGAATAACAACCAAAACCTGACAAATATGAAAAACGTAAAATTTTTATTATTTGCATTGGCATTTGCCGCTTTCGCATCGTGCGGCAACAGTGAAAAGAAACAACCGGCAGAGAACGCCATCCAAAGCGATTCGCTGCAGCGTGTGATAACCCAGAAGGACAACGAAATCAACGACATGATGGAGACCTTCAACCAGATTCAGGAAGGTCTGCGCGAAATTGACGAGGCACAGAACCGTGTGAGCATCGTCAAGAACGGCGAGGGCGCCAACAAGCGCCGCCAGATTATCGAGAACATTCAGTTCATATCGAACACTATGAAGCAGAACCGCGCCCTCATCGAGAAGCTGCGCCAGCAGATGCGCGAATCGAGCGTCAAGGGCGAGCAGTTCCGCAAGACCATTGAAGACCTCGTAAGACAGATTGACGAGAAGGACAACGAGCTGAAGCAGCTGCGCGCCGAACTCGACGCCAAGGACATCCACATCGCCGAGCTCGACAAGACTGTCAACACACTCAACGACAACGTGTCGAGCCTCAAGACAGAGTCGTCGCAGAAGACTGAGACCATCAACGCTCAGGACAAGCAGCTCAACACAGCATGGTTCGTATTCGGCACCAAGAAGGAGCTGAAGGAACAGCGCATACTCGATGGCTCGAAGGTGCTCGAGTCGAACTTCAATAAGCGCTACTTCACCAAGATTGACATCCGCGTCGATAAGGAGATCAAGCTCTACTCTAAGTCCGCCAAGATTCTCACCATGCACCCGTCAAGCTCGTACACCCTACTGCAGGATGCCAACAAGCAGTACGTACTTCGCATCAACAACCCGCAGATATTCTGGTCAACCAGCAAATATCTCGTCATACTCGTGAAGTAGCATTAGGTATAACATTATAAATTAAAGCCCAATAAGCATATACCCAGGGCGTTGCCCTAAATATGCTTATTGGGCTTATTTCACAATAAATTATCTACAACAAATCAAAATGGATACAGAACAACTATCGCTAACAAAGAAAACCCTTGTCGGCGTGCAGTTCCTCTTCGTAGCATTCGGTGCCACGGTGCTGGTGCCGCTGCTCATCGGTATCAATCCCGCTACGGCGCTCTTCACAGCCGGATTGGGTACATTCATCTTCCACTTCGTAACCGGCGGCAAGGTGCCCATCTTCCTTGGCTCGTCGTTTGCATTCATCGCCCCTATCATTGCAGCCACACAGCAGTGGGGATTGCCCGGCACTCTCGCCGGACTTACAGCCGTATCGCTCGTCTACTTCGTAGTGAGTGCATTGGTGAAGTGGCAGGGCAAGCGTCTGCTCGACCGCATTTTCCCACCCGTAGTGATCGGTCCGGTCATCATTCTCATAGGCCTCTCGCTCTCGGGCAGTGCCGTCAACATGGCAAAGACCAACTGGATGCTCGCCTTCGCGTCGCTCATCACCGCCATTGCTATACTGACATTCTGCCGCGGACTGATGAAGCTCGTACCTATTATAAGTGGCGTCATCGTGGGCTACGTAATCGCCATCGGCATTGGCGAGGTCGATTTCTCGGGCGTAGCATCGGCATCGTGGCTGGCTATACCGGTACAGTTCGACACTATCACCCACTTCGAGTGGGCACCGTTCCTCTACATGATTCCCGTAGCCATAGCCCCAGTGCTTGAGCACATCGGCGACGTATACGTAGTAAGCGCAGTAGCCAAGAAGGATTTCGTTGAGAATCCCGGCATACATCGCACCATGCTCGGTGACGGATGCGCCTGCCTTGCCTCGGCATTGCTCGGCGGTCCTCCTGAGACTACTTACTCTGAGGTGACCGGAGCCATGTCTATCACCAAGGTTACATCGCCTGCCGTAATACGCATTTCGGCTGCCACAGCCATCTGCTTCTCTATCATCGGCAAGCTCAGCGCATTGCTGCAGTCAATCCCGCAGGCAGTACTCGGTGGCATAATGCTGCTTCTATTCGGTACCATCGCCAGCGTTGGCGTACAGAACCTCATGCAGCACAAGGTCGACATGAACGACACCCGCAACGTCATCATCATCTCCGTAATGCTCACCATGGGTCTCGGCGGCGCAGTGCTCTCATCAGGTTCGTTCGCAATCTCAGGCATCGGACTCGCCGCCGTCATCGGCGTAGTGCTCAATCTGGTATTGCCGAAGACCAAACAAGAAGAAAAGGAATAAGCCCAATCCACAATTCCTCCACATAGTGAGGTAAGTAATATACACACATTAAAACAAAAGCGGAGGTCACAGCCTCCGCTTTTTTATTCACCCAACACAAATACAAACCCTCAACAGGAGCGAAGCTCCACACCATCTCACCATAACAACGGGGGCAAAGCCCCCTGTTTTCCCACACAGCGAAAAAAGTAATATATTTTTCGCAAAAATGTTTGTTCGTTTCGTAAACATTCGCTATATTTGCAATCGAAAAGTTCAAGGCAATGTACTTTGTCTTGCACTTTGACTATGAAGACTTAACGCAGACTAAAGAAACGTAAGACAAAACGTGATTTAACTAACGTGACACAATAAAACTATATTAACTAAAACGCAAAATAATAAACTTGACAAATAAAAGACGATTGCCTATGATACGATTTATAGCACTCATCTTCTTGGCGCTCGGAATGCAGACTGCCTCCGCCCAAGAAAACGACAAGGAAGTTTGCATTGAATTTAGGGTAGGATCAAGTGTTCTTGACCCAAATTTCGGCAACAACGCTTCTAATCTGAACGACGTGATTAAGTTTCTTAACGAAATAAGAAACGACAACTCCATTGAACTTACCAAGGTGACGTTCTGTGGCTCTGCTTCGCCCGAAGGCGACAAGGCTCGCAACATCAAGCTTGCACAAAACCGTTGTGCCAGCATGGAGCAGTATGTGCGTCAGCGCATCAACCTGCCTGACAACATCATCAACCGTCAGGAATGGTCCGACTCATGGCGCAAGCTCGCCTACTACGTTGAGCACTCGGACATGCCCGAAAAGAAAGAGGTGTTGCACGAACTGCTCGAAACTCAAGAGTACACCTATAATAAACAGGGCAAACTCATCGACAGCCGCAAGAAGCGACTCATGGAGATGAACTACGGACGCACTTGGAACTACATGCTCGACAAGTTCTTCCCTTCTGTACGCAACGCCAGCGCCATCCTCATCACCATACGCAACAAGAAGGAAGTGGCTGCTGCTCCGGTGGTTGAGACTCCGGTGGTTGAACAACCAGCACCCGTAGCCGAGACTCCTGCCCAGCCCGAACCTATCGTGGACTCAAAGAGTTCAGCATACTTCGCACTCAAGACCAACATGCTCTACGACGCACTCCTTGTGCCTAACATCGGCGTTGAGTTCTCGCTCGGCAACCGTTGGAGCATTGCAGCCGACTGGATGTACGGATGGTGGAGCCGCAACAAGAGCCATCGCTACTGGCGCATATACGGTGGCGGACTCAGCCTACGCAAGTATTTCGGAGCCATGGCTGCCGAGAAACCGTTGCAGGGTCACCACATCGGCATCAACGCACAGATGCTCACCTACGACTTCGAGTTCGGAGGCACTGGTTATATGGGTGGAGAGCCTGGCGGAACTCTTTGGGACCGCATGAACTACACCATCGGTGCTGAATACGGCTATTCAATGCCTATTGCACACCGACTCAATATCGACTTCAGCATTGCAGCAGGATATATGGGCGGACGCTACTACGAATACATCCCGCTCGACGGCCACTATGTATGGCAAGCCACTAAAAACCGCCACTGGGTAGGCCCTACTAAGGTTGAGGTATCGCTCGTTTGGCTTCTTGGACATGGCAACTACAACACGAAAACGAAGAAAGGAGGCGAGAAATGATTAACTGCAAGAAATCAGCCAAGTTAATACTCGGCACACTATGCGCTATGGCACTCGCCATGCCGACACTCACATCATGCGAGCACAAAGACCTGTGCTTCGACCACGACGTTCATGCACCTAAGTTCGACTTCCGCGTCACAGCTACATACCAGCAGGAATGGGAACTTAACGAAAATCAGAAGGTATGGGCTTCGGAAGCTGAATGGCCCGAAAAATACGGTATGGCATACGACGACCTCCGACCGAAGGTTCCTGCCGGACTCCGTATGCACGTATTCAGCGAGACGGGAGTCAGCGACATGATCAACATGCCGGCACAAGGCGAAATCGTAGGTTTGCAGCCTGGCAACCACCAGTTGCTGTTCTACAACAACGATACTGAGTATATCCTCTTCGACGACATGTACTCGTTCGCTTCGGCAAAGGCTACTACACGTACACGAACACGCTCTACGTATATGGGCAATCCGTTCAAGGCAAACAATGCCAAGGGCGAACCTACAGTGACAATGCCCGATATGCTCTATGGCAACTACAACGAGAAGTATACATCGGAGCGTACCAATGAGACTCCGGAGATGAAGGTCACGATGCACCCTATGGTGTTCAAGTATCTCGTAAGATATGAGTTCAGCAAGGGTCTGGAGTATGTAGGTCTGGTACGAGGTGCCCTCTCGGGCATGGCTTCAGCAGTATACATGCACAGCGGCCGCACCTCGTCAGAGGCAGCAACACTGCTCTACGACTGCTCACTCACACCGTGGGGAGCACAGGCGATAGTTACATCGTTCGGAGTACCCGACTGGCCCAACGCTCTCTATCAGCCCACACGTGGACAGCGCAGCTACGCCCTGAACCTTGAGGTACGACTCAAGAACGGAAAAATCAAGAATTTCGACTTCGACGTTACAAAGCAGGTTGAGGCTCAGCCTCAGGGCGGTGTCATCGTAGTGAAGGGTCTTGAAATCACCGATAAGGAAGGATGGGAAGGCGGTTCTGGCTTCGACGTAAACGTTGACGGTTGGGGCGAATTCAAAGATATCATCATTCCGCTGAAATAACCAGACAAGGCAATACAAAAACAACGGCTAACATTTTAAGCAAATTATATTACTACATTTATTTTATTAATCACCAACTCAAAAATTAAAAAACTATGAAAAAATTATTAGTTATGGGTTTGGCAGCTATGGGCTTGGCGCTCACAGCTTGCAACAGCGACGAGACAGTAGAAGTGGCTAAGGGTAATGCCATCGGCTTCAAGACCTTCGTTAACAACTCAACACGTGCAGCTAATGACGTAAACACTGAAAACCTCGATGTTTTCAAGGTCTGGGGTTTGATGAACAAGGGCAATCAGACTGGTACACCGTTCGTTGCTAAGGAAGTGACAAAGGCAAATGGCGCATGGTCGTACGCACCACCGGTTTATTGGGAGAAAGGCTATGCTTATAGCTTCGTAGCACTCGCTCCGAATGATGCCTACACATTCACCGCTCCTACTGTAATCAACACTTGGGGTTCGCTTACATTTGAGAATGGTGCTGGCGAGACTGACCTTATCTATGCTACACACAAACAGGCTACAGTAACAGGCGATGGATGCCCAGCACCCGTTAACTTGACTTTCAACCACATGCTTTCACGCGTTCGCTTCCAGTTTGAGAACGGAATGCTTGACGATTCTGAGCTTACTGTTTCTAATGTAAAGATAAATGATGCCTGCACATCTGGTACAGCTACACTCGCAGAACAGCTTGCTGGCCTCACATGGGCTCCTGGTCAGGGAACTGGCGCACTTGAATTCGGTGGTGCTGCAAAAATGGAGAAGGATGCTAAGGAAGCAACAGCTCACAAGTACATGATTCCTGCCACCAAGGCTTACAAGTTGTCATTCACTGTGACACGTGTACACCATGGCGTTACTGACGTTTACAATCACAATAATGTAATTCTGCAACAACTTACATTTGAGCCGGGCAAGAGCTATCAGCTTACAGCTAAATTCACAGCAGAGAACATCAATCCTGATGAGGAGCTTTGCCCAATCACATTCACAGCTACAGTTAATCCTTGGGAAAGCGTTGATGACCAGTCATTCAATGTGAAGCCTACAATAATCAACTAATACTACAGGGTGTAAGGGGTTGAATGTTCCCCTTACACTCACTAATATTATTAATCACAAAAACGAACAAAGATGAAAGGAAAAATGAATATACACAAATTGACAGCCAGCATCGCTGCTGTGCTACTGTCAGCGTCGCTCTTTTCATGCAGCAGCGACGACTTCTTCGGCAAGCCCGAAAGCGGATCTACTAACGGTATCAGCTTCGGCGTGTCAACAGAAAACAGTGCCGCTACACGCGCCAACAATGCCAACGACGGACTCACCGTGGCTCACTACACCCTGCGCTCCGACAACTCGGCCGACACTCTCTGCGTGCGTGCCGTTGTAACCGATGGCATCGGCAACAACGCCAACAAGCCTGCTACACGTGCCGCCATGCAGAACAGCATGTACGACAAGTTTAATGTAGTGGCAGCCATAAAGGAGAATGGCACAGTCGGCACGCAGTACTATATGAACGATATTGCAACGAAGACGGGCACTAACTGGGTGCCTGCCCACACTTACTATTGGCCAGGTTCCAACCGTCAGCTCCGCTTCTTGGCATGGGCTCCAACAGATGCTACATTTGAAGCTGTTCCCAACACACCAAACGCAACAACTCTCAAGTACACCACTCCTGCCGAAGCAAAGAACCAGCGCGACCTCGTTGCTGCCGCTACCGATTTCATCAATAGCCCTGCTAACGACGGCACATGCACACCCGTGTCTCTTAATTTCAAGCACCTGTGCACCGCTGTCATCATCAAGACTGGCGAGACAATGACTGCCGGAACCATTAAGAGCGTATCGCTTAAGGGTGTAAAGAACTCTGGTACATACGATATGGTAAGCTCTGCATGGACGCTGAACAATACAACAACCGACTTCACCATTTCGCCAAACCAGGCAACAACAAGCACCACTCCTAACGGCACCGACCTCAACGCCGGTGAATCGACATTCATGCTCCTGCCCCAGACATTAGGCGCAGACAGCAAACTCGAAGTGACTTTCCATGACAACATATCAGGCAACGACCGCATCCTGAGCGCATCACTCAACGGAGCCGAATGGCCAATGGGCAAGACCGTAACCTATCGACTCTCGATTACACCAGAGTATGAGCTGAACATTGAGAATACATCAGAAATGCTTGATGCTCACTATATTGTAGAACCTATAAAGGTTAAAATAGGCAATTTGGAGCCAAATGCCAAATGGACACTCACCGCCAAAATAGACGGAGAGATATACAACAGCATTGACGTATCGGTACTGTTGGACAACCCAGAAGACGGAGCACTCAATGTCGCTAAGCAGGGATTCTGGATTGATAAATATGTTGAGATCAAAAGAAATGACGAAGGTGAAATTATCAGTAAAAAGCTAACCAACCAGACCGCAAGAGGTACAGCTACTGTTACTGGTACTGGCAACCTTGAAACAAACGCATACGTTTTCATTCCTGAGAACATAGGCAATACCGATCGCAACATAACCATTACATTGAAAGTAGATGGTTCTTCAGATGCTGATGCATACAAGAAGACTATTACACAGAAATGTCCAAGTTGGAATGGTAACAATGTAGGATATGAACGCTTTGAAAAGGACAATGAAGGCATCTATCCTTTCGGGTTCTTATGGGACAGAAAGGTAGAATATAGCTATCAAGGCTTCTTAGCACTATTATTCAAGTGGGTTGCTAATTCATACAAAACGGCAGATGTAGACTATTTGACGACAAAGTATACATTCCAACTTTGGTTCAAGTCAATAACTACTGCGACCATTGACTATACAGCTATTAACAATAGCTTGAATGTCGGAATGAATACTGAAGACGGATTGGAAAATACAAAAAAACTGTATACATTCAAGAACATTGGTTCTATAAGTGAATTGGAAAACGACTTTGATAACTTGACAATCCTTGGCTACAAATGGCAAAACAAGAAAACCGAGGGAGGTCATTACGAAACAGTTAAGAACTTTGCAGCTAAGATGGCTGTAATGAGAAACAAATTTAATATAGAAAAAAGAGAACAAAAAGACCCAGAAGGCAACAAGGTTATATTCTATGTTCCTGATATAGAGGAAAATGATATTGTATGGTATCTCCCTGCAAGCAATGAGCAAAAGGGAATTACAGATACAGAATATCCCTTGTCTGGTACATATTGGAGTTCTACCGCAGCCGACGATAATACACATGCATATGTATATTCAAGTAGTGGTGAATCTGTAATAGGAGAACGAATGGCAACACATAAGATTCGTGCTGCACGTAGAAAATAATCAAATAACGGGCTGAAAGCCCAAAAGCGCATAGCCCAGGGCAAGCGCCCTGGGAAACAATAAAAAGGTAATGTCGCCCTGCATGGGCAAAAGCATTATAAATTAAGTTACGTTATTGTGCAAGTTGCTCATACAGGGCGCATTGTAAAATGCAACCAATAAGAAATAGGCAATAAATCAGATATAAAGATCCAGCACAGAAACGCACAAGACTAAGATCTTATCGTATTACACGTTTTAATAGTTATCGGGTTGGGCTGCCGTGAGGTAGCCCAACTTTTTTTTGCCCTATTGCTTCACCAATACGAATAAAAAGGTTAACTTTGCGAAACAAATATAACCCATAACCCAACAACAACTTATGAAAAAGCTATTGGCTGCGGTCATGCTGGCTCTATCGCTGACAGCATCCGCTAACACTAATCAAACCTACACACCCTCTGCCGACAACATCGCGGCACGCAAACACTTCCAGGACTCTAAGTTCGGAATATTCCTTCACTGGGGACTCTACGCCATGCTCGCCACCGGCGAATGGACTATGACCAACAACGACCTCAACTACAAGGAGTACGCCAAACTGGCTGGAGGCTTCTATCCCTCTCGCTTCAGCGCCAAGGAGTGGGTATCGCAGATAAAGGCATCGGGTGCCAAGTATATCTGCTTCACCACACGTCACCACGAGGGATTCTCTATGTTCAAGTCGAAATATTCCGACTATAACGTGGTAGACGCTTCTCCATTCAAGCGCGACATCGTGAAGGAGCTCGCCGACGAATGCCACCGCCAGGGCATCGACATCCACTTCTACTACTCGCACATCGACTGGCAGCGTGAAGACGCTCCGCTTGGCCGTACAGGTTTGGGTACAGGCAGACCCGTTGACAAGCAGAACTGGGACTCGTACTATACATTCATGAACAATCAGCTCACCGAGCTGCTCACCAACTACGGCAAAGTGGGTGCCATCTGGTTTGACGGATGGTGGGATCAGGACCAGAACCCCTCGTTCGACTGGCGTCTGCCCGAGCAGTATGCTCTCATCCATCGTCTGCAGCCCGCCTGCCTCATCGGCAACAACCACCATCATACTCCGTTCGAGGGTGAGGACTTCCAGATGTTCGAGCGCGACCTGCCAGGCGAGAATACAGCCGGACTCTCAGGACAATCCATCTCACAACTGCCGCTCGAAACATGCGAAACAATGAACGGTATGTGGGGCTACAAGATTACCGACCAAAACTACAAGTCGACAAAGACACTCATCCATTATCTCGTAAAGGCAGCAGGTCGCAACGCCAACCTCCTGATGAACATCGGTCCGCAACCCGACGGTTGTCTGCCAGCAGTGGCTGTACAGCGTCTGAAGGAGATGGGCGACTGGATGAAGACCTACGGTGAGACAATATACGGTACACGTGGCGGACGCGTCACTCCACGCGACTGGGGCGTAACAACCGAGAAGGACAACAAGATATTCGTACATATCCTCAACATCAAGGACCGCTCACTCTTCCTCCCAATCACCGACAAGAACGCAAAGCATGCCGTAGACTACGTTTCGCGCAAGGCGGTGAAGATGCAGAAGTGCCAAGGCGGTGTGCTCATTACACTCGACAGCGTACCTACTGATGTGGATAAAGTAGTGGAGATACAGCTGTAAAAAAAAGCCCCACCCCCTGCCCCTCCCCCGTAGGGAGGGGAGTGGTATGCTTTGAAAACTTGGGAAGAGGAATAAAAGGGAAAACTCAAAATTCAAAACTCAAAATCGCAGGCGTAGCCGAGAATAATTCAAAACTCAAAATTCAAAACTCAAAATTGCCGTAGGCAACAATTCAAAACTCAAAATTCAAAACTCAAAATTGCCAAAGGCAACAATTCAAAATTCAAAAATCAAAACTCAAAAATCAAAATATGAAATTCAACAGAATTCTTCTTAAGCTCAGTGGCGAGAGCCTTATGGGCAACCAAAGCTTCGGCATCGACCCCGTTCGTCTTGGCGAATATGCCCAGCAGATTAAGGAAGTACACGAAATGGGTGTACAGATAGGCATCGTTATTGGCGGTGGCAACATATTCCGCGGACTTAGCGGAGCCTCAAAGGGCTTCGACCGTGTCAAAGGCGACCAGATGGGAATGTGTGCTACAGTAATCAACTCATTGGCTCTCAGCTCTGCTCTTGGCGCTATCGGCGTTAAGACCAAGGTGCTTACAGCTATCCGCATGGAGCCTATCGGCGAGTTCTACTCTAAGTGGAAAGCCATCGAGGCTATGGAGAACGGCTACGTATGCATCTTCTCTGCCGGAACCGGTTCGCCTTACTTCACTACCGACACTGGTTCAAGTCTGCGTGGCATCGAGATTGAGGCTGACGTTATGCTCAAGGGCACACGTGTTGACGGCATCTACACCGCCGATCCGGAGAAAGACCCAACCGCAACAAAGTTCAGCGACATCACATACGACGAGATCTACACTCGCGGATTGAAGGTGATGGACCTCACAGCCACAACAATGTGCAAGGAGAACAACCTCCCCATCTACGTATTCAACATGGACGTTGTGGGCAATCTGAAGAAGGTTATGGACGGCGAACCTATCGGAACGCTTGTGCATAATTAAAAAAGAAGCCCTACCCCCGGCCCCAACAAAGCCCTACCCCCACAAAGCCCTACCCCCACAAAGCCCTACCCCCAACCCCTCCCCCGTAGGGAGGGGAGTGGTATGCTTTGTTAGCTTAGGGGGTAGGGATTAACTAAATATCAAATTTAAGATATTCAATTGATGACCCACTGCCATACCGTCTTTCGCCTTTTTGCTCTTCTTATAGCATTATTTCCCGCTGTCACTCATGCGCAATATGCCTGGCAAGAGACCGACCGCGAGCCTTCCAAACCCCACCTCACTTCTTCGCTCACCTACCGCATTGAGACGCAGGCTACTCTGTCGAAGGGACAGACACCTCTGTGGCTCAACGCCAACCGCTATGGTCTTAGTTCACTCGACAAAACGAACGGATATGTTCGTGCTGCCGTTATGCGTCCGTTGGCTGCCGACTCGGCTCGCCGATGGGCTATTGGCTATTGTGCCGACGTGGCTGCACCGCTTCACTATACCAGCAACGTCGTGTTGCAGCAGGCTTATGTCGAGGCACGATGGTTGCACGGTGTGATTACAGCAGGAGCCAAGGAGTGGCCCTTGCAATTGAAAAACCAGACACTCAGTTCGGGTTCGCAGACGCTGGGCATCAATGCACGTCCCGTTCCACAAGTACGTATCGCCCTGCCCGAGTACTGGCAGTTGCCCTTCGGAGGCGGTTGGCTGCACCTGAAGGGCCATATAGCCTATGGCATGATGACCGACGACGCTTGGCAGCACGACTTCACAAACCGTCAATCTAAATATGCTGACCACGTACTCTATCACTCCAAGGCCGGATATCTGAAGATTGGCAACGAATACTCCACCTTCCCCCTATCCGTAGAACTCGGATTGGAAATGGCTACACTGTTTGGCGGCACACCATATCGTCCCTCCAACGACGGCACAATGCAACCCATACCTACCAATCACGGACTGAAAAGTTTCTGGCACGCATTCTTTCCTGGCGGTCAGGACGCTACCGACGGAATGTATGCCAACAACGAGGGCAACATAGTGGGCAGCTGGCTTATGCGCGTCAACTACGACCGTGAGCTATGGCGATTCTCTGTATATGCCGACCACTTCTTCGAAGATCACAGCCAGATGTTCCTTATCAATAACAACGGCTACGGTTCAGGCAACGACTGGAACAAGCGCGTACATCGCCGCTACTTCCTCTACGACCTTAAGGACATCATGCTGGGCGGCGAACTGGAACTGAAGTACGGACGATGGTTGCGCCACGTCGTAGCCGAATACCTCTACACAAAATACCAGAGCGGCCCCTACAACCACGACCACACACAGAACATCAGCGACCAGATTGCAGGTATGGACAACTACTACAATCACGGCATCTATCCAGGTTGGCAACATTGGGGTCAGGTTATAGGTAATCCGCTCTACCGTTCGCCCATATATAACACCGACGGACAATTAAAAATCTACAACAACCGCTTCGTAGCGTGGCATCTCGGCATTGACGGTGCTCCCACCACTCGCCTCGCCTACCGTGCCTTAGCGACCTATCAGGAAGGTTGGGGCACCTACGACATTCCCTTCAACAGCAAGCACCACAACGTCAGTTTCCTCGCCGAAACGTCCTACCGATTCAACAAGGGCTGGAAAATCACTGCTGCCTACGCTATGGACTTCGGTAGCCGACAGATGTTCGGTCACAATGCCGGTGGACAGATAACAATAAGTAAAACGGGATTGATAAAATAAATATGAAACAACCGACTATCAAAAGCCTGCTGGCTGCGCTCGCCACACCCTTTCTGCTCGCATCATGCAACGTCGAGACAAGCGACAACGGGCCACTCGACGGATTCTGGCATCTGGAGCGTATTGACACTCTCGCCACTGGCGGCACCACCGACTACTCCTCAGGCTACGTATTCTGGGGAGTTCAGAAGGATCTTATCTACATCAAGGACAGTTCCAATGGCAGCATTGGTGCCTACTATCTGCGCTTCAACCAAACCCACGACAGTCTCCACATCACTAAGATATACCTCGACCATGGTCACGAGGACAATCCCAACCACGAGCAGGGTGGCGACATTCCCGTTGAAGCTATCGACAACAATCTGCGCCAACTTGGCATCAACGCCTTGCCCGAGCACTTCAAGAAGGAAGCACTCAACGCCAACCACATGATACTCTCAACAGAAAAGCTACGTCTGAAATTCAAGAAATTCTAAGAACACGAAGTCACTTCGTGAATGTTGAGTTTTGAATGTTGAATGTTGAGTTTACCCACGAATTTAACATTCAACATTTAACACTTAACATTAAAAAACGTTGTCACGAATTATCGTGAATTGTCCGTGAATAGTGAACATTAAAGCACAGTTTGCTTGCTCAGGCTATGGCGGGGACGCCATAACCTCCTACAATAATTCGTGAATAATTCGTGATAATTCATGACAATAACAAAATAGCAACTCTTTGTTTTGCACTACACAATATTTTGTGTATCTTTACAGCAGAATAATAAACATTAAGGAGGAAAACCCATGGCATTATATTACGACAGGTACGTCAGATTTGACTGGGCTATGAAACGCCTGCTTCGCAACAAGACCAACCATGCAGTATTGGAAGGTCTGCTTTTGTCGCTGATTGGCAAGAAAATAGTAATCAAGCACTTTCTTGAGAGCGAAGGCAACCAAGAAGACCTGCTTGACAAGTACAACCGTGTCGATATATTGGCAGAAGACGAAGACGGCGAGCTGATAATCATTGAAATACAAAACAGCCATGAGATCACCTACTTCCACCGCATGCTCTACGGAGTGTCAAAAGCCATAACCGAATACATCGACAAAGGCGACAGCTACGACAAGGTGCGCAAGATATACTCAATCAACATCGTATATTTCGAATTAGGTCAAGGCAAAGACTACGTATATCATGGCAAAACTGAATTCAAAGGACTGCATGCTCCCCACGACCTTTTAAAACTTTCAGCCAAGCAAAGCGAGAAATTCCTTGGCATAAGTGAATCAAAACTTGAAAAGCGTAAAGATGCCGGAGAACTGTTCCCTGAATATTACATCCTACGCGTAAATGACTTTGACAAGATAGCCACAACGCCACTCGATGAGTGGATAGAGTTTCTGAAGACCGGCAAGATTGACGACAACACCAAAGCTGCCGGACTTGCCGAAGCACGCAAACAGCTAAGAGTAGACTCTCTACCCGACAATGAACGCCGGGCATACGAACGCTATATGGAATCAGTTAGACATATGCGCAGCCTCTTTGATACAAGTCACGACGATGGCTACACTGAAGGACATGCCGAAGGCAGAGCTGCGGGTTTAGTTGAAGGCAGAGCTGCGGGTTTAGTTGAAGGTAGGGCTGCAGGCTTAGTTGAAGGCAGGGCTGAGCGTTCATTAGAAATAGCCAGACAATTGAAGGCAATGGGAATGAGCAAAGAACAAATCATGCAAGCTACGGGATTGCAAGAATCTGACATACAGCATCTGTGAATGTTGAGTTTTGAATGTTGAATGTTGAGTTTACCCACGAATTTAACATTCAACATTTAACACTTAACATAAAAAAAACGTTGTCACGAATTATCGTGAATTATCCGTGAATTAGCCCACGAATTCAACATTCAACATTTAACACTTACATTAAAAAACGTTGTCACGAATTATCGTGAATTGTCCGTGAATTTACCCATGAATTCAACATTCAACACTTAACATTAATAGGTAATTCGTGAATAATTCATGATAATTCGTGACTAAGACCCTCATCGCGGCCCTAAAACTTCTTTCCTATAGCCAGGTTGACAAACGTCTTGAACAGTATCGTGATGTCAAACCACCACGAGCGGTGCTTCAGGTAATACAAGTCAAGCTCCAGACGTTTCAGCATTTTTTCCATCGTGTCCGTATATCCATTATACAGAGTGGCGTATGATGTCACGCCCGGACGTATCTGATAAAGATAAGCATAGCGAGGGTCGAGTTTCATAATCTGATCGATATAGAAATTACGCTCCGGTCGCGGACCAATAAACGACATATCACCTCGCACAACATTCCACAACTGTGGCAACTCGTCAAGATGGTGCACACGCAAGAAACGACCCACTTTTGTCATACGAGTATCGCGCTCATGCTGATAGAGTGCCGGACCATTCTTTTCGGCATCTACACGCATACTACGAAACTTATATATATAAAACGGTCTGCCGAAACGACCAATGCGCTCCTGCTTGAATATGGCAGGTCCGCCATCCTCGTGCTTCACGGCAAAATAACAAATAATGAAAAGTGGCGAGAAAACTATCAGTGCTACAAAGGCTACAATAAAGTCAAAAATGCGCTTTACATTTCTCTCAACCTCGTTCATTCCGTCGTATACGTATGTATCTTCCATATTTAGTATCTTCGATATATTCATTAAGTATTAATCTTGATTATATATACTAACGACGTTTTGTCTTTTTATTGCAAATAGCAGCAGTATTTTTTCTATATTTGCATTTTATACCGCTCAAAACTGCGAGTTGAACGCACAAACAGCTCTTCAGCTCAGAATTCGCGAGTTTTAAGCAATTTACGCTATATCACTCATACACAATAAGTTACAAAATTCACAGACTTTGTGTGCAAAATTTACAAACAAAAAAAAACTACATTTTATAAAAAAAGGACCTCTTTTGCACTCCAACTGTAGTCCATTTGCCTTACAACTGTAGCCCTTTTACATATCAAAAGGGCTACAGTTGCAAGGCAAATGAGGTACAAATGAAGAACAAGACAGCATTTGTTCCTCTAAAAACCATGAAAAACCGCTCCACAAATCTCTATAATCGATTTTTAATTTGTAACAGTTTTTTACTGCTTGTATTATATTTGCATGGGGATTATGGCAAATGACAAAAAATTAGTTACGCATTGAAGAAGAAGCCAGAATATCCTTAAAATCATCTATTCCTATAACATCTACATGAGGAAACTCTATATTCTTTAATACATTAAAATGTTTATCCTCAGTAACTATAAAGTGTGCATTGGCAACAATAGCACAATCTACAAACTTATTATCATCAGCATCAACGGTAATAAGACCAAAACTAAAATGAGAATCAAAACGCAAAAACAATATTCATTGTTATGAGCTATTGACAATTACAATACGGGCTTTTTATATGCAGTACGCTCATGGATATTCCGAAAACTCTCAATTTTTTCTTCATTAAGAGTTCCTTCATTCCACATTTTAGCCATTTCCTCATCTGCCTTTTTAACAAAATAATCCGAAATCACTTTGTTCAAATCTCTCAACGCTTCTGGTGTCTTAATAAACGACATCATGTCCAACAGTTGGAGTTGTGCTTGGTTTAATGAAAATGCTTGCTGTATCATATTCTCTATTTTTTTACAAATATACTAAATAAATTGACACACACAAAATTTCATTTATATATTTGTCTTTTTCTGTCATATTTTACGCCCTATCAAAAGGCATCCTTTGGAAGTTTATTCCATTAATCGAAACTACAGGTTTTCTCAAGTTAACATTGTTAATTCATAAGAATATTGTACTTTTGCAGGTAACATAATAAACAAGAAAAGAAATGTCAAAGAAAGAAACATTAGAATCAATAAAAGAAGCAAAGGAGCATATTGCTTCTATAAAAAACGGAGCGCAAATAACAGAAACAGTAGACCTTAGCAATGTTGATGCTATGCTCAAATCTTGCGGAATATTAGAAAACTAATTATGTTTTTGATTAGTATCTACATAGCAAAATAGAACTCTACTACAACCCAACTTATACTAAATAAAAAACGAATAAAGCAATGAGAAACAAAACAATAATTGCAATTTCGACAATACTATCAATTGGAGCATTCTTTATACTCCCTGTTTATGATGACTTTTATTATTTGTCTTCTCCTCACAAAATGATGGATGTAGAATCATTTCTTCCCAATGGAAGTTTTTGGCGTCCTATAGATGCTTTATGGGGTATTATGATGGGAAAATATGTAGATGCATTTCCTTTTCTAAATCACTTATTAGTCCTTATCTGTTTTGCCTATTCATCATTTGGCTTAATAAAAATTTTGAACTATAGCAATGTTAAAGGATATACAAAATCCATAGCCATTGCCATATTTATGCTATCACCAGCTTTAGTAGCAACAACATACTCAATAGATTCTATAAACCAAGCCCTTTGTTTAGCGTTTGGTATTAGCTCTTTATTATTATATAAACAGCATAAGATTTTATCTTATGTTTTTATCACACTGTCATTATTTTCAAAAGAAAGTGGTATAGCGTGGTTTGCTGTCACACCATTATTAAGCTTGGTATTAGAAAAGTGTCATAATAATAAAGATATCATAAACAAGAAAGATTATACTTCACTAATAAAACCATATTGCATATCAATTGTCATCATATTAATTTATGCATGTATAAGAATCTACCTCAATGCTCCATCTGATATTATAGAGAATGGTTATAGCCGTTATACACCACAATTGGGTCTTAATTGCATTACAAGTTTATGTATGATTGTCGGATCTGCCATCTCCGTAATAGACACTATTGCTTTATTTATAGAACACAATTATATCATCGTTTTTACAACTGTATTAATTTCAGTTATATTCATATTTATAATAATAAAAAACACAGTAAAGAAAGAGAACCTCAGAATATTCATTCCACTAGTTCTCTCAATAATAGCAATAACCTCCCCACATTTAATAATGGAACATCCTGGTGAGATGCACGTTTATCCATCACTATGGATAATTGCATTATCCATTGGTATCCTAACAAAAGAAGCCAATTGGGGCAAGAGAGAATTAGCTTTAATTGCCTTAACATTTTTATGCGGAATATTTGTGTTTATACATAAAGGTTATTATATATACAAAAACGGACGTATTGCGAACGAGAGAGTATCGTCTGCTGTATCACAATCCAAAAATATTCCTAATAAAGTATGTATTCTTGACTGCGACAACCAAATACCTATTTATTCCGTTTTCCAAACAAACGGAAGGAATTGTTGGGATTCAGGAAAAGGTACTCGTCTCTATTTTGATTTAGAGAATCCCCAAATAGTATCGTATCATATCATAAAAATAGAAGACTTAAAAAGACACCTTCATATTTATACACATAAAGATTCGACATACAATGCTATCTGGATTGTCAAAGACAATCATGTAAGAGTGATAAGTATAAAAACATACTCAGGAAAAACCCATACACGCAAACAAAGACGATAAATAGTATAAGCGTATCCTCAGTGCTAGTATATTTTGCATTGCGAATACGCATTTCCATAACTATAGCGAAGACTCTCTATTCAATTTAAATCTTACTCTTTAGAAAAGCCTTAATAGCATAATTTACAAAATGACAGACAGAACGCAGCAAACTCAAATGTTCAATATCACGGTATATTTTCCATTGCCATGGCAACACTTGAAGTTTATTGGCAGAAATAGAATTGCAAACTATTCTGTAGGCTGCAGTTGTGGTGTTAGTATTCTTAGCAATAAAACCTTTCTTAAGTATTGATAACCACAACACATAGTCTTCGTGATGGATATCAAGGAACTCTATTTTGCCAACCTTCTTCTGGTCGTAGACACCTGTAAGATTGCCAATGACATTGCCCGACAACAACATATTGTATGTAGCCGTAGCAGGTGCTTTAACTATTCTGTTGGCACGTTGTCCGTCTTCATCCATCTTCTCGTAGTTACTATATACTATAGCAACATTATCATCATCAAATAGAGGTATCTGTTGTTCCATTTTTTTTGGAAGCCACATGTCATCACTATCGAGGAATGCAATGTATCTACCTTTAGCATTGTTCACACCCATATTACGCGGAGAAGAAGGGCGCCCGGTATGGTTGTCATTGAATAGAAGACGTATTCTATTATCTCGTTTTATGTATTCACGCACAATATCACAAGAATTATCTTTTGATGCATCGTCAATAACAAGCAGTTCCCAATTATCATAGGTTTGATTGATGACAGATGTTATCGCTTCGCCAACATATTTGGCGGAGTTGTGCATTGGCATAATAATAGAAACTAATTCTTTGTGCATAGATATAGTGTATATTCTAGTAATTGATATGCAAATGTAGCATATTATTCATTTATTACATACTTTTAGATATAATATTCATTCAGACATATTCTTTTTTCCTCAACTTGAAAATTGTTGCAAACACTCGTGATGCAAATAAGAAAAAATCATACGAGAATGGAGCCTTAATATATATCCAAACATAGCTTGCTGTAAGGCTTAACGCCACTCTAAGACGCAAATAAAAACTATAATGCTTACGTGATGCGGAATTTTGTCTTGCCCTTACATGATAAATAGTATTATTAGAAGACAAAGCGATTCTTTTTATCTTATCAGAAACGCAAAACATATAAAGCGAATCCTCACCTAATTTATATTTAACATCAAAACGTCTCTTGCCAATTATACTCATTGGTATCAACTTACAACATACAGTAGATAAAAAACTTCTACAATTAAATAGTGTAAACTTGCCATATTTTGAACATTTATTATATGCAGAAGACAAAAAATACGGTATCTGCTCATCATTTTCTGGATTTATCAGAGCAACATTTGAACAAGCAATTGCATCCTCAGAAGCAACTGAAAGAAGATTTGACAAATAATTTTCACTGACCCAATCATCATCATCTATAAAAAGGACATATTTTCCTAATGCATTATCAAGCCCGATATTCCTTGCATTAGAAACGCCAGGAATATCTGTCTGAATAATACGCACATTAGTCTTACATTTATCCCCCAGAAGTTTATTAAGATAAGAAAAATAAGGCTCACAACAACCGTTTAACACTATAATTATCTCAAAAGCATCCTTAGATATATTCTGATGCATTAAAGAGTAAATGCACTCATTAATATAATATTCTGGCTTGTATGTAGGTATTATAACAGAAACTTCCATCAATTAAAGATTTTTTTATAGTTAGGGATTAATGTATCTACAGACACGCAACAACGACATGTAGAAAAATCTGTTGTTAGTTGCATTATTTTATACAAAAGTTCCTCTTGATTTTTGAATAAAGGGTCATAATTATAAAAATCTCTACAATATGTCAATGCAGGATGATCCTTTACAAGAATGTTCTTTCGATTTGTGACACACTCAAAACTAACACCACTAACCTGATTCTGAAAAGTAGAAGGATAAACCAATAATATAATATCCGCTTTCATAAAAATGGCTTGATAAACCTTTATTGGCAAAAAGCCTGAAATGAACCGAATATTATCTGACAGATTATTATACTCTTCTTTATCTCCATGTACCAACAAAAGGATATCATTTTTTTGAAGATATTCACACAGTTTGTCATCTGCAACAAGGTTATCTACAAATGAAGAATCCACCCTTGACGAAGGATGAAAAATCAGTTTGCTAAAACCTTTTATCATAGTTGGAAGATTCTCATCATTGCAATGTCCATAAGGTGCTACACATCCATGGGAAATTATTTTGACACTTTTAATACCATTTTCAACAAAAGGCTTTTTCATATATTCATCAAACACCAGAAAAGTATTATGCTTCGCCATTCTTTTCAAAAAAAAACGCTTAACTTTAGAATATACAGAAGCAGTATTGTGACACATAATATACATATTACGACATAAAGGCAGTATCCCCAATGTTGGCTCATCGCAAGATGAGACAACTACATAGGAATACTTAGAGAAATTTATCACCTTTATTTTAATCCAAAATAATATTATAAGATATATTACCCGATTTAGAATTGGACTGTCCTGACGCTGATTAAGACAACGTGGCAATTTTAAAATATAATCTTCATTTGGATAATCCAAATGATCTGCAATATCAGAATGCAAAATTAGTCTTACATCATAGCCAGCGGACTTAATTGCATCAATATGAATACGATTGAAATTGACATGTCCTCGCTGAAATGTATAATCAATAAACAAGACCTTCTGCTTCATTATATTTAATCATTAAAGTGATGCCTAAAAAAAATAAGTCTCTCGTTATATGTCTTATCTTCAAATAGTATATTATAATAATCAGACATTGCTGTACTATTAACAATTCCTACTTTCAAAAGACTATATATACCAATAAACGACATAAACAATAATTTATTGTTACGATAAGTAAAGCATTTTGCAAGATCTATCCATGTAATCCAATAAGCAAAAACAAACAAATAAGAACACCTCACACTTATAGTTCGGAATTCGCTTAAGAAAAGAAATATGCACAGATAAAAGAACATGCTGTTTACGAAGATGTTACAACCACGTAAAGAACGCAGTTTGTTCATATAACAAAATAATAGCACACCTGTAAACAAACGTTCTATATATCCAATACTTAATATTGAACCGGTAGTTGCATCCATAGTAAGGTATGCTTCAATCCACAACTTAGTAGAAGGCATAAGTAAATCAGCAAATAATAATATTACAGATTTTAATATCGGAATATGTAACAAATACACTACATTTGCCGCAATGAACACAGCCAACATAATATTGTATTTCATCTTTCTGTTTAAGATGAAATACATAGGGATATAAGCAAGGCATGAAGAATGGAACGTACATCCTAAAAAACATATAGCAAAATATGGTAAAGGTTTCTTGTCTTGAATATACGGGATTGCATTCAAGAACAAAAATATTGCTAATGAATTTCTCAACAGATTTATACTTATTTCAAATCCCCACATGGCACAGAACAGCACCAATGCAAACGGTATATTGTCCACATACTTACGAAAGAAGCGAAAAAGAAGAATGGCATTTAGAAGAGAACAAGCAAACTGTAAAAAGAAATAGTCGGGATATATCCATTTGCAAAAAATGGCAAATACAATAAATCCAGGCTCCCACGGCCACTTATTTAATGGCAAAGAAAGCATTGTTGGCAAATCGGAAAGTTGATTGAACGCTGGGCAATATGACGACCAGTCATACGCCACATAACCTCTGAGTCCGAAAAAAAAGACAAAAAGGATTATAGACAACACATTAATATATGTCGTCTTCTCTGATGATGACTTATAGTAATTTTCACATACCGCCAACACGCCAAAAGCTAATGTCAACAACAGGTATGGATAAGCATATACCATAAAACAGCTAAATTAGTCTACTATTTTTTGAAGAATAACTTTTGTAAAAACAACACCCATACTACATCGGCAAATACACCTGCAAAAGCATACATTATGACAATGATAGAACGAGGTGTACTCGAAGCTCTCAATGGCACAGTAGCACTTTGCAACTCCGTAAACGCAGGAGTGTTTTCCTGTATTTTCTCTTCAGCCTTACGCATCTGTTGCGCTGTCTCTGTATAATTATTAAACTTGAGTTGCATGTCATTTTCAAGTTCTTCGATTATCGATTGAAACGAAGCCAACTGTACATCCTTATTAGCATCAGAGTAGCTGGCATATTTCTGACGTGCACGCTCATAGATAACCTTTGCCTCCGCATTTATTTTTTTGGCATTATCATAGTCCTGACGCGCTTTCTGGGTTCTGTATAATGTTATATATTCTTGCAATCGACCCTTAAGTGTATCAGCCATACTAGCTGCAATCTCGGGATCTGTATCCGTGACGTATATGTCAATAAGACTTGTTCCCTTGTTCAACTGACAGCCAATACTTTTCCTTATTGCGCCACAAATACCATCCTGTTCTTTAGTCAACCTATAAGGATTGACACCACTGCTTTGCTTAACATTATCCTTCTTTGCAAACAATTTTGATATCCACAATTTAGGATAACTCAATATAGGAGTACGGGTGTCTTCTTTGATATGTCGATAGTATGTCTTTGTTACACCTTTAACATTTACTGGTATGTCAAACAGTTTAACGATAAAATCACTTGATGCAAAGATTTCAGGATAGATGTCAGGATAGATAGCATCAATATTGTTTCCACCACCGCCTGACCCAATACCGATCAAACTGGCTATATCACTAATATTCTGCGACATACCCATACTTGTAGCTTCGGGTGCAAGCACCACATTGGCAGTATATTGTTTTTGTTGAGTCAATGCTACAACAAGCCCAAGACACACGAAGCCTGCAACAAAAGCATAAAGAGTCTTCCTCTTCTCCCATACTTTAGCAACTAAAGCAAGGATGTCTATTTCTTTTATTTTCTTATTTTCGTCCATAACTTATATAATAATAGAATTACTGTTCACAACGATAATCCAAGTCTTTATTTCTTTCACCAATAACCTTTGCAGGCACTCCACCCACTATTGCATAAGGAGGTACATCTTTAGTAACTACAGCACCTGCTGCAACAACGGCACCTTTACCTATCTTCACATTCTGCAAAACTATAGCACCACAACCTATCCATACATAATCATCTATATCTATAGGATAGAAACGTGCAAGAAACTGCTTAGTGTTTGGATCGTGACTACCTGTTATCAGCATAACGCCATGAGATATAGAAACACTATTGCCGATCTTCAGTCCACCTCTTGCGTCAAGAGTTACCATACGGTTTATATCTGTATAGCATCCTACTTCCATTTTATTCGGGTTCATAACGAAACAATGACGGTTTATGTGAGTGCCTTTTCCTATCTTTGCACCTAAAAGTTGGAACGACTTGCGTCTAAGTCTCCAAAACGGCAAATGAGACACTGTTGTATTGGCAAATGTCTCAAGTGCAAATTTTCTAACAGCCGAATAAAAAATACTATTGATAAATGAAATACGTAAAAACGCCAACACAAACCTCATAGCTTTATTCAGAGAAAAACCATCGCTTGTCACGATTCGGTAATTTAGGATTGTCCCTTTTATTGGCTTATTAGATATACCTTCTATATCGAAAGTCTCTATAAAAGCATTTGTTCTTACAAAACGATAGCCCTTTTTATAGAGTGTATATATTAGCAACCAATCGAGTGCAAAGCCATACTTCTTTGATTTGGATAGGTCAAACAAACATTTCTTGTGAATTTCAGAACGCACTAATGATGAGCCATGTCTGTAAATTGGAGAATAATTCAATTTGCTTACATCACCAGAAGCAGGGAAATAAAAAAGGCTACCATTCTTATTTGCCATACTATCGCCATATATAATATCTGCACTATCAGGATCACAATTAGACATTGCTTCTGTCAAAGACTTTTCTGAACAAAACACATCTCCACAATTCAATATGTTTATCCAATCGCCATTAGCATGCAATATACCCTTATTCATTGCATCGTAAATGCCATCATCCTTCTCAGAACACCACCATGCAAGTCTGTCGGCATACTCTTTTATTACCTCTGCTGTACCATCAGTACTGCCACCGTCAACTACAATATACTCCTTATCCTCCCACGTCTGTGAGAAGAAACTTTCCATTGTATTGCGAATATTTTTCACGTCGTTATATACGACGGTTATTACACTTATCTTATTTGACATTACTAATATCTATTATTTATTCCAAATACCTTTAGCCTTTCCATTTACAAGAAGACAACACTGGTATAAATGTATTAAGCTCATCATAGCATAGCTGCCAGCCATACATAATACAATGCCTTCAATACCGAGTTTGCCTCCAATTGCAAATACTGACATTATATATAACGCAGTAAATGCCAAAGATGTTATAATTTGGACAAAAATTTTATTCAAACCATTTATCAAATATGTAACACAATTGTTGAGATTAAAGAAACAAACATACACAAGTGTACATAATGATACCATAAGGGGAACTTCAACCTTACTTCCAACCCATATTTTATAAAACAGATTGCAAACGGCAAGCATTACAAGTCCGCCTAAAACAGATAGTATCCACATAAACAATGCCTTCTTGAATGTGGACTTAATCCATAACATATCGCCTTTGACATAAGCATCTGTGTAAGCGTTCCACATTGGGGAAAGTACTATTGTATAGGCAATTACAAGCAGATTGAAAAACTTGTAAGCTATGTTATAAGTCGTAACAGAAGACGGACCACAAAATTGTGTAATGAAGAAATTGGCAGCTCCAAATATTACAAGACAACTACTTATCTGTATAACAAAGAAGCCAAGACCTTTACCAACAATCTTACGACTTAAACTTTTATCGAAAAATTTTAAAGAGGGGCGTAACTCCGTATGTCGTACAAATAGCGGTATTGCTGCCAATAGATACACAACACAACTGGTTATTGTATATGCCATCACAACAAATACAAGACTACCCGATGTAAGCTTTGTAAGCACATATATTATAGCCAAAGCGAGTACACTACCAGATATACCAAGCAAATCATTAATAGCATATTTCTGCATTGCAACGAAAACAAAGCCAACGTTTTTTACTACAAAATTCATCAGCGTAAAACATACAGCAATAACAACTGCTATACGCAATTCTTCACCACTAACTGCATAAGTATTGAAGAATCTATTGAAATCAATAGCCAATAAAGGATATAATAACAACAAACCCATTACTAATGCAATAAGGCTCAACAATAACATTGTAGTGCTGATGTACGATCTGCCAAGACTTGTATTACCTTGCGATAATGCCTCTGTAAGATAATTACGCATACCATTGCCCAGTCCTATATCAAATGTTGTTATCCAATACAACACAGACGTAATGGTCATCCATACTCCATAAACTTCATTGTTAAGATAGTTTATGGTGACTGGTACAATAAAGAGAGAAGTAAGCAGACCTACTACTTTCAATATGCCAGAAAACAGAACATTGCGAAGCAACATCCTGTTTCTACTTTCTCCTCTCTGTGTTTTATTTATCTGCATAATAGTGTTTCCGCTATTACAATATTAAAATAATTATTTGTCCGCTTTCCTTTGCTTTCCCTTGCGCCAGTCATTACCTTTGCAATGCCCCAACGCGTTCTTTGACTTGTTTACATACTTTTTGCATGCTTCATTATAAATCTTCTAAGAGGCTCCAGATATTCAGCATCCAAATTCCAATATTCAGCATTCGAGAAATTCCAATCTCCACTTTTTATCTTCTCATTCTCTTTTCTACTATGCTTGAACGTAGTGATATACGAATAAATCTTAGCCTTCTTATTAGGAGTTTCATATAGTTCTTCATTGGGGTCATGACCTCTTAGACACATCTCATAACCTTCAAAGCATTCCAACACTCCTTGATGTTTCTTGTTTATTATATTAAGGAGCAAATCCTCAAAAGCCCCCTCGTCTTTATTGTTTGGGAACAGAAACAAGTCGAACTGCACGCCAAGCTTTGTCTGCAAAGAATTCAACTCACATGACCGTGCAGCATATCCTCCTCCAGTAGATTTTTCATCGCAATCGAAAATGACAAGATTTGTCTCTCCTGCTTCCGTATTCTGTTTCATCGCATTGTCGAACATCCACAGTTTGTCTTTGCCACCGACATCTGTTATATCATAATCAATGGCACTTATATCTGGTAATATATATTTGAGATACTGCTCAACAAAATGATATTCATTTGTATACAGTCCTTGCTTCTTCTTTGTAGATGATATTGAAGTTTCAATAAATATATGCAGTTTCCTCATCTTATTTCCTCCTCCCTATCAAGCAAATAGTTGAATTTTTCGAATTGATAATCATAAGATTTCAACTCATCCTGCATATTCTTTCGTAACGTGAATATCTTGACTTCACTCTGACATTCCGGCATTTCGCCTTCAAGCAAAGTGTTCAATGCATTTAGGGAGTCTACACTATGAGTAGAAAGGAATACCTGTATATCATATTCTTGCGACATCTTTAGTATTGATTTCCACAAGGATTTCATAGACTTATAATAAAGTCCATTGTCCACTTCATCAATTATAAGAATTCCATTCTTTGCATTATACAACGCTGTCACTATAGTAAACAACTTACGTGTACCATCACCCATAAGATTTATCGGTATAAGCTTGTCAAGACCAGTGTCAACCATAACATTGTGACCTATTACCGTTACGTCTTTTATTCTCGGCTCTATAGAATTCAACACTTCTACTACCTTGGCTTTTTCCTTGTCTGTTACAATTTGATTGAAATGGCTAATGTAGTCATTGAAGTTATAGCGTGGTGCCATGTAGAATACAGAAGGACAGTTCGCGTTTTCTTCAGCAGGAACAAAAGACAATTTAGAATCTTTAGCGTTATACACCAATGCCGTACGATACTCTTTTGCGCCATATATATATTTCTGATTGAGAGTGTATCTTTTCAACGTTTCAATCATACCATTCTGCATATCAGAAACGGGAATCTCATCAATCGTAGATTCCGAATACGTCATATCCAAACGCATAGATGTATTGTCAGCAAGGCATGCTTCTATATTTACGACATTAGCAACATCACAATTATGGAAGAACAAGGCAAAGTCGTTTTTGTCTACTGTTGAATAGTTTCTGTTCACATTTACCGCCAAGGGCAACGCAGGACTGTTTGCACCCAAAAGCATGAGCACAGACTCCAATACAGAAGATTTACCACAGTTGTTGTTACCGAGGAACACATTCACCCTTACCATGCCACTCACTTCGGCATAGCGGATTCCGCGGTAATTTCTTATTGTTATGTCCTTTATATTATTCATTCTATTCTATTTTTATTGCTTGCCACCTGCCCTTACTCAATAATCCACTGCTCTACTCCACGTGTCTGACTTGAGAAGTTGACACCTATTTTATATATACGGCGCTTGTCCATTGCGAAGGGAGCGGCATAGTCGGATTCATTGATTTGGCGAAGAGCCTCATCTGCCGTACGGTCGAGTTTGCATTCTATTATATAAATATAGTCGGGAGTCTGAATGACGGCATCGATGCGACCATCGCTTGTGGGACGCTCCACCTGAGTGTAGAATCCCATTATCTTAAAAATCAGATACATCACATTATGGAAATACAGTTCGGCATTGCCTATAACCTTATAGTCGGTATCAGCAAGCATTGTGGAGAGACGCTTCATAAAACGCTCCGGATTTCCAGACTCTACATCCTTCACAAACTCCTCTATGAAATAGAGAGACTTGGAACCTGCAGTAGAATAGAACGGCAAAAGGAAATTGAGGAAGCCTTCTTCTACTTCCTTGTTAGGAAAGCCAAGTCGGTATTTCTTGAAACGCTCATCGTAACCCTTTATGGTAAGATAACCACTCTGATATATCACAGGTATTGGATTGGTCGACATCGAATCAACGCTGTTTATAACGTCGGCAGATATCTGCTCCTTTGTGAGGTTCTCCAACTCGTAATGATGAAGTTTTAAGAGTTCTACAAGGAATGTTGGAGTACCGGTTTCAAACCAATATGCATCATACTCCAACTTTGACATTGTGTTTAGCACACTATACGGATTATATATTCCTATGCTGCCAGACTTAAAATGATACCCATCATAATTAATCCTCAACTCTTCAAGTGTCTCCTCTTCCGTCTTACCGGTAGCATCGCTCAGTTCTTCTATTCCCTCTTTGAAGTTAGCCTTCAGTTCCTTCTCCGTGATTCCACAGATACTGATAAAGCGGCTATCCATCGAGATGTCCATAAGATTGTTGAGGTCGCTGAACACGCTCACCTTGCCAAACTTAGTTACACCAGTAAGGAATGCAAATCGGATATATTTGTCCTGAGTTTTCAATACAGAGTAGAATGCCTTCAACTCATTACGATAGTTCTCCTGCAATTCCTTATCATGAAAGGTCTGCAAAATAGGTTTGTCGTATTCGTCGACAAGAATCACCACATTGCGTCCTTTCTTTTGGGCAGCACGCTCTACAACTCCCTTGAAGCGTAGAGCGAGTGTTGTTTCCGACTCAGACTTGCCATATTCCTTCTCCCAGTTGCACAGATAATCGTTGAGTATTGCATACAGACTGCCCTTCTCTCTGAAGTTGGCTGTATTCAAGTCGATGTGAAGGATGGGATATTCGAGCCAATCTTGCTCCAAATCGTATATAGCAAGCCCTTCGAAGAGTTCTTTCTTTCCGCTGAAATAGGCTTCAAGTGTTGATATTAGCAGACTTTTACCAAATCTCCTTGGACGGCTAAGAAAATAATACTGTCCCTCGTCAACAAGACGATATATCAACTTCGTCTTATCGACATACAAGAACTTATCTTTTCTCAGTTTCTCAAAATTCTGTATTCCTACTGGATATCTCATAATTACTCTTCCTTATAATAAGGTGCTTACTATGCTTATTAACTCTTTACTTCGTCAGATTGGCTATCGTAGCTATCATGGCGGCTATAGATGACATGCTTGTTCCGAGGCTCATAGTCTCTGCCACACTCATCTTGCGCTTCAGCTTGGCTGGCACTACAATCTCACAACCCGGCATTACGCGTGCACCATGGCTCACCTTGGCTACACGACCGTTCATATATATAATGTAGGCATGGTTCTTGACGGCATCGGATGCGTAGCCTCCTGCCTGGTCGATATAGTAAGAGGCGCGTTTGCCCTTCTCGTAGGCTACGGTATTGGCATACATAACGGCACCATTCACCTTGACAGTTCCGTTGTACTTAGGCACGATAAGGCGGTCGCCCTCACGCAACACTACGTCGGCATCGCTGCCAGGATGCTTCAAAGCTTCTTCGAGGTCGATGCCTACAGGATATTCGTCTGGCACATTGAACTTGGCAAGCTCGGCATTCTTGGCTCCCTCGGCAGCCTGCTGCAGACCGCCAGCATTGTTGCTGCTTGCCGAAAGCTGTAGCAGATTTTTCTGCAACTGTTCCTGCTGCATACGCAATACAGCACGCATACGCTCCTTCTCGGTCTCGTTGGCACGACGCATGAGGCGTGCTCCCTTGATATAAGCCAGTCCGTTGGAACCTCCCGACTTGCGGAACAGTTCGCTCAATCGTACATTGTCTTTAGGCAGTGTGTATACGCCGGCAAAAACAACCTCGCCCTCAACGCTCACATTCTGCTGCTCGCTGTAGGCAGGGCTGCGCATTACGTACACTTCGTCGAAGGGCATGAGCTTGAACTCGGGTTGTCCGTCTACAGCAAAGCCGTCCTTCAACGATACGGTAAAGGTCTGGGCTATAACCGAATCGGGACGCAGTGCCTTGGGGTCGGTGATACGTCGACTAATGTAGACATTGACAGACGAGGCACGATCGGTCAATCCGCCTGCCTGAAGCACGAAGTCTTCAACGGTCTCGTTCTCGGCATAGCGATAGGTGCCGGGATAGTTCACCTCGCCACGTATGGTAAGCGTGCGCTCCTGTATCTCCTCAGGACGAGTGGGAATGAAGAGCACGTCGTTCTCCTTCAATGGTATGTCGGCTACACGTCCGCTCATGATGCCTGCCACGTCAACGCGTATTGCCTCAAGCGAGCGGTCGGCCTTCATACGGTGCATAACGGCACGGGCAGTGAAGGCTTTCTCTGTGACACCCTCAGCCTGGTCAAGGAGTGTGCGCACGCTGTTGACATGCTCGCCAAGATTGTACTTGCCGGGACGGAACACGGCACCACGCACCTCGACGGTGTTGGCAAAGCGAGGCAGGATAGAGTCTACCTCAACCGAGTCGCCATCGGCTATGTGGAAACTTGCAAAGTCAAACTCGCCAACGTTATATACCGAATATTCGCGGCCTGTCTTACGATTGACACGCACAGCCTTGGTGTAGGCATCGCCCGTGAACGAACCTGCATATTTGAGAAGCGAAGCTACCGACTCGTTCTTCTTCATCTCGTAGAACATAGGACGCTTCACCTTGCCCGAAATATTGACAAGACAGTCGTAGGGTCCTACAACGATTACGTCGCCTTCGGCAAGACGCACGTTGCCCGTAAGACGACCGTTGAGAATGTAGTCGTAAATGTCGACAACGGTAACGAGTCGACCGCTACGATACACCTTGATGTTACGCAATGTACCAAGTTCGTTGGTGCCTCCTGCCATGTAAAGGGCGTGGAACACTGTGGCGAATGCTGACAGAGTATATGTGCCTGGCAAACGCACCTCGCCCATAACATTGACCATAATGGTGCGTGTCTGACCTACCGTAAGGCGCACGCGGCTGCTTGTATAGCGACTGCCAAGCGTAGAACGCAGGCGGGCATTGGCCTGTGCCACGGTGAGTCCTGACACCTGAACGGGTCCGTAGCCCTCAATAGTGACATCGCCGTCGGGCGATACGGTGCACTGCTCGGTCTTCTGCGAAGCTCCGTAGATGTCGATGATTACGGCATCGCCAGGACCAAGACGATAGTTCTGAGGTGTGGCTATGTTCATATTGGGCTCAAACGAAAGAAGCTTGCTATTGAAGATGTCGCGACCGAAGACACGGTTTTTGCTTTTTGCCAATGAGTCCTTATCGCTACTGATCATTGCAGCCATCTCTTTCTGAAAGTCGACATACTCCTCATCGTTGTCGTCGTAGGTATGGGTATAGCTGCGGTCGGGCTGCGCCTTAACTCGCTGCGAAGAATATTCGGCAGCCTCAGCATCAGCCTTCTTGCCATAGTCATTGCGTGTCTTGCCATTATTGGTGCGCATACGTGAGGCGTCACTGCCGTTCTTGGAACCCACCGAGCTCATTGAGCCTTGATTCATCTGGCTCTCGTACTTGGTTCGCACACGACGTATCTGAGATATGTCTACTCCACGCTGCATGAGTTTGGTTACTATCTGGGCATTTGACGTGCCGGCAGCATGCTCCTTGGCTACAAACGCCATAACCTGGTCGTCGGTCATCGACTGTGCTGCTACCGCCAAAGGCATCAGAAAAGCGAGCAATATGTATACTATGTATCTTCTCATCATATATTAATAAGTAATTTATTTGCAAAGTTACGGAATTACAGAAAATAAACAATGAAAAAGGAGGGGATTTTACACAAAAGAGGGTGTGTCAAGACACACCCTCTACAAAAGTTTGCTGTTTTTATTCTTGCTGCACGTCGGACGGGAATCCGCCGTTCCTATATTATCTGCGACGCAGAGTCTTAGGCATGTTACTGTCGATGCGCTTCAGAGTGACGCCCTTGCCATACGACTTGCCCTGCGATGTTGTCTGTACAGAGTCTGAGCCAAGAGCACGTGTGCCGCGACTTGTGACACGCTCGCAGTCGAACGTTATGTACTCGTCAACATTGATGCCTTCCATAACTCCGTTGAACAGATCCTGCTTCTCTTTAGAGTCCCATCCGAGGAAGAAGCCGGAGGTATCAGAATTGCCATTGGCATCAAGAACGTATCGTAATCCGCTATTGATATACTCTATATTGATGTTGCCAGTACGCGGGTCGATATACCACTTGAATCGACTGATATTGGTGTCGCCATTGTCGGCATAGTCGGTCTCGTAACCTGTACCGTTGCACGACTTGGAAGTGTACTGTGTAAAGGTGAACTCTACATCGAAGTAAGCTGTATACCACTGACCATCATCTTCTTTAAAATCGCTCTTGGCATTACCGGTCCATGTGCCATTGAGGGTGCGAGCCATAGATACAAGCTGGTCGTCGCCATAGTTGAATGGTTTGTCGTACCAGTCGTAGTCGTCATACCAGTCGCCATAATAGTCGTCATACCAATAATCGTCGTCGGTATCGCAACTTGTGAACATTGCCGGTGTCAATGCCAACATTACCATTGTAAGGAAAGTATAAATTCGTTTCATAATGTATGTGTTTTAATTGTTTTCTGATGCAAAGATAGAAAAACGTAATAATACTGCAACGTATAAAATCCATAATAGTAAGTAGGGAAATCCCTATTTGCTACTAATTGAGCCATAAAAACGACATTACAGTTGTCTATGTAGATAATAATGTATAAATTTGCCATATACATATTATATATACAATAATCAAAAAACATAAAGACATGAAAGTATTTCAAAGTTCTGTTGTACGCGCATTGTGCGCTATAATAGTAGGAGCGCTGATTGTGAAATATCGCGAACTTACAGTGACATGGATAACAATAGCCATAGGCGTGCTTTTCTTCCTGTCGGGAGTGTTCTCGTGCGTGGCATATTTCATTGCACGTGGCAAGAGCAGCGACGTGCAGGTGTTTGACGCTGACGGCAGACAGATTACGGGAATGAAACCTACATTCCCTATCGTTGGACTGGGCAGCCTCATCCTGGGACTAATACTCGCACTGATGCCAAACACGTTTGTGCAGAGCCTGATGTATATACTCGCAGCTATGCTGATATTGGGAGCTGTGACACAGATGGTGAATCTTGTGGCGGCTTCGCGCATGGCACGCATCGGATTCTACTACTGGATTATGCCAGCACTGACTCTGCTTATAGGCATTGTGGCAATAGTTTCGCCGTCGTCGATTGCGTCAGCTCCGCTGTTCGTAATAGGTTGGGCTATGATTGTATACGGTGTTGTCGAGCTGACCAATGCCATCAAGCTGCACCGCCTGCGCAGCAATTTCGAGCGCAGCGTGAGCACTACTGTAGCGGATGAAAACCAGCAAGCACAAAAGGCAGAAAACCAACAATAGGGATTTTCCCACCCGCGTTTAGGGAAAATCCTTTTGCCAGCCCATAATGTGTATGTAACTTTGCAAGTGTAAAAAGAAAACATTTGTCGAACAATATAAAACATATACATTATGAAAAAGCTGATTTCCATACTAATGCTTCTGATGGCGTTCACAATGTCGTCAAACGCTATGAGTTATGAGCAGGCACGTCAGCAGGCCCTGTTCCTGACCGACAAGATGGCTTATGAGCTCAATCTGACCAACGACCAGTATGAGGCTGCATACGAGATAAACCTCGACTACCTTATGAGTGTAAACACTGTCGACGACCTGTATGGTGCCTACTGGCGCTACCGCAATCTCGACATGAGCTATGTTCTGCTCGACTGGCAGTATCGCGCCTTCTGCGATGCAGCCTACTTCTATCGTCCGCTCTACTTCAACGCAGGCTACTGGCACTTCGGCATATACGCCCGCTACCCGCACCGCGACTACTTCTACTTCGACCGCCCGACTGTGTACATCAGCTATTGCGGCGGCCACTCATGGAGCATGAACCGCGGACGCTCATGGTATCACGGCCGTAGCTATGGTCCGCGGCGTGGTGACAACCACTTCGGAATGCGCGACGGATTCGACCGTGGCGACTACGGACGTGGCAACAGACAGTCGTTCGGCTCACGCGAACCGCAATATATCTCAGGTCGTCCGCAAAACTCATTCGGAAGCCAGAGCAACCGTCAGCAAGGCTCGTTCGGCAGCCGTGGCAGCAGCACACGCACTACTGTAAAACGCTCGTTGACCGACAACAATACAAGTCGTGAACAGTTTGGTTCAAGTCGTGGACAGTTTGGATCGCGACGTGGAGGTGATGACGTATACGGCACACCGCGCAACACGTTCACACGCCCCAACACTTCCAATCAGTCAAGACCGTCGTTCGGCAACAGCAGCCGCAACAACTCATCATCATTCGGAAGCGGTTCGCGCTCTAACGGTTCTTCATTTGGAGGAGGTTCACGTTCAAACAACAGCTCGTCGTTCGGCTCACGCAGCTCGTTCGGTAGCTCACGCAGCAATGGAGGCTCATCGTTCAGTGGCGGCACGCGCTCAAACGGCGGAAGCAGAAACAGCAATGGCGGCGGAAGCCACGGCTCATTCGGAAGCCGTCGCTAACATAACGCTATCATACACAGCTCAACAACAAAATATATAAAGGTTGAAAATGAAGTGTGAGGATGTCAAAACCATAATGTTTTGAACATCCTCATCTTTTATGTATACACGACACATCCAATAAAAAAACAAATAAGAATCGACAAGAAGCAGGTTTATATAAAAAATAAATGGTAATTTTGTAATTACAAAAATCGGAGAATGTTTACTACTATACTGCTTTTAATTATTTACTAAGTTATGGATTCACTATTTACATTACAGTACACCTGCCTACTTGTATTCGCAATGATTATGTTGCAGCTTATTGTGTCACGACTATACCTGACATCAACAACTCTACAATATGAGAAGTCGCGACTGTTGCTCATAGCGACAGCGATAGTACTGATAACACACTACGCGCTACAGATCAAATTCAAATTGCGAGCCAACGACAACAACGTAGGCACCGTATTCAACATGCTTTTCTATCCTATAGCCAACTATTTTGTGGCTTGCTCGATAATACAGATACAAAGTTCACGAAAAACCACACGGCGTTATGTCATAATAGGCTTACTGGCATGCCTTGCAATAGTGGGTGTGTTCGGTACGGGATGGATTGTCACTGGCAGCATGGCACTTGGCTATTTCAGGCACATAATGTTCGGTATATTCGCTATCAGTATGATATATTTCATTGTTTCGCCTACCATTATACTAAGACGCACCACACATCGTATCAACGACGAGACGGGCGGCGATATCTCTCCATACGACCGCTATGTTTCGTCAAGCTATAGAATGCTGTGTATGTTGGCGCTATCGATGATTTTCGCCATAACATGGCGACCTGCATTGTTTGTTGTAGGTCCGCTCATATTGCTCGCAATATTTCTGTTTGTCTCAAGTTTCGTGGCACTGGGCTTCAATATGGCTTCAGTGAAAGACGTTCTGGACGAAGACGATGCCAACAACACGGCAACCGACAACATAAGCCAAAATATCATAAACGACGACCCGACAACGGTATCAGCACAACAAGCCGAACAAATAAGCGAAATACTGGCACAATGGGTAGCCGACGGCGGATTTCGCGACACATCAGCCAACATCAGCAAGCTGGCCCAACAGACACGTATATCGCGCATACGGCTGAGCCAATACTTTGACCAACAACTCGGCTCAACGTTCCGTGTATGGCTGTCGGGCATACGCTTTGCCGAAGCACAACGGCTAATCCAGGTACACCCCGAATACAACAACGACACAATATCGGTATATTGCGGTTTCTCATCGCGTAGCCAGCTGTACAAGATATTCAACGACAACACAGGCATGTCGCCACGCGAATGGCGAGAAATGCAGAGTAAAAGTACTACAATATAATTGTTGTTAAACTTGTTTTGCGTTATTTTGCCAATTAAAGCGAAAATTGTAATTTTGCATATTGACGAGTAGACAAGGAGATTGGCTTTCCTTGACAATCGTTGAATACACCCGAAGATTACAGAACAATTCATTTATAAGATTTTATAATAATTATGGCAAAGAAAGCATTATTGATGATCCTCGACGGATGGGGCATCGGCCAGCATGGCAAGGGAGACGTTATCTACAACACACCGACTCCTTATCTCGACTATCTCACAGCTGTTAGTGCTCACTCACAGCTCCTCACCTGCGGCGAAGACGTAGGTCTGCCCGCAGGACAGATGGGTAACTCGGAGGTAGGCCACCTCAACATCGGTGCTGGTCGCATCGTTTATCAGGACCTCGTAAAGATCAACCGCGCATGCAAGGACGGTTCTATCCTCCAGAACAAGGAAATCATTAACGCTTACAGCTACGCTCAGAAGACTGGCAAGAAGCTCCACCTCATGGGTCTTACTTCTACCGGCGGCGTACACTCTTCACTCGACCACCTCTTCAAGTTCATCGAAATCGGCAAGGAGTATGGTCTGAAGGACGTATATGTACATTGCTTCATGGACGGCCGTGATACCGACCCGAAGTCGGGCAAGGGCTTCATCGAGCAGGTACAGAAGTGCTGCTCTGACAATGGTGCACACATCGCAAGCATCGTAGGCCGTTTCTATGCAATGGACCGCGACAAGCGTTGGGAGCGCGTTAAGGAAGCTTACGACCTGCTCGTTGAGGGCAAGGGCAAGCAGTCGGCTGATATGGTTCAGGCTATGCAGGAAAGCTACGACGAGGGCGTGACCGACGAGTTCATCCTCCCTATCAACAACTCTACCGTTGACGGTACAATCCATGAGGGCGACGTTGTCATCTTCATCAACTATCGTAACGACCGTGCCAAGGAGCTTACCGAAGTGCTCACACAGAAGGACTACACCGAGGCTGGCATGCACACCATCAAGGATCTGCAGTACTACTGCATGACTCCGTACGACGCTTCGTTTGAGGGTGTACACATCCTCTTCCCGAAGGAGAACGTAACAAACACTCTCGGCGAATACCTCGCTGCCAACGGCAAACGTCAGCTCCACACTGCAGAGACAGAGAAGTATGCTCACGTAACATTCTTCTTCAACGGTGGTCGTGAAACACCGTATGAGGGTGAGGATCGTATCCTTGTTCCTTCACCAAAGGTTGCCACTTACGACTTGAAGCCGGAGATGAGCGCATACGAGGTTAAGGACAAGCTCGTTGGTGCTATCCAGACTCAGGAGTACGACTTCATCGTTGTTAACTTCGCCAATGGCGACATGGTAGGCCACACTGGAATCTACAACGCTATCGCTAAGGCTGTTCACGCTATCGACAACTGCGTTAAGGAGGTTGTAGAGACTGCTAAGGCTAACGATTACGAGACTATCATCATCGCCGACCACGGCAATGCCGACCACGCTCTTAACGATGACGGTACTCCTAACACAGCCCACTCACTGAACCCGGTTCCGTTCATCTACGTTACTGACAACAACTCAGCAACTGTTAAGGACGGTCGTCTGGCTGACGTTGCTCCTTCTATCCTCCACATTCTCGGAATGGAGCAGCCTGCCGATATGACTGGCGAGAACCTCATCGAGGACAACAAGTAATCAACGGATTTACTAAATACAAAAAAACTGGCAAGCAACCAATTGGTCGACTTGCCAGTTTTTTATTTATACATTTTTACTTCACAATCAGCTTTCCATTCACGCTGGTAACGTTGTATGTCTTGCCCTTTTGGGTCTTGAAGCGTACGGTCTGGTCGCCATAACGAACCTCGCAAGGTTCACCGGCACCTGAATAGACAGTAGCCTTAGTCAGCTTGCCACCATTCCATACAATGCCAACGGTGAAGTTGCCACGGGCACGCAGACCCTCGATTGTTCCTTCAGCCCAAGCGTCAGGCAGAGCAGGCAACAGATGGATGAATCCCATGTGGCTCTGCATCAGCATTTCGGTAACACCGGCAGTTCCACCGAAGTTGCCGTCAATCTGGAATGGAGCGTGAGTGTCCCACAGATTGTCGAGCGTACCATTCTTAAGCAGGTTGCCATAGAGCTTGTATGCGTGATTGCCGTCGTGCAGACGTGCCCACTGATTGAGTTTCCATCCCATCGACCAGCCTGTAGCTCCGTCGCCACGATGCTCGAGTACTACACGCGAAGCCTTGGCAAGCTCTGGAGTTGTGACAGGCGAAACGGTGTGACCCGGGTGCAAGCCGAACAGATGATTGACATGACGATGCTCGTCCTTAGGATCATCAATGTCGCGCGACCATTCCATAAGCTGTCCGTAACGGCCTATCTGATAAGGAGCGATGTGCTTCAACGCATCTTCCCACACACGGCGCTCCTTAGCGTTGCGACCGAGTATCTTGCTTGCCTCAATAGCATCCATAAGAATCTCGCGCACCACAGCGTGTGCAAACGTAGCGCCCTCGTCAACCGGTCCGTGTTCGGGCGAAGTAGAAGGTGCAGCTGTATATACTCCATCCTTGCGATGCCACAGATAGTCGGCAGCAAAGTCGGCACTACCCTTGATTATGTCGTAAGCCTCGTTGGCAAGGAATCGGCGGTCGCGTGTGTAGTCGTAGTAGTTCCACATGTGTGTAGCAAGCCACGGACCTGCAAACGGAGAGAAGTTCCACGACATATCCTCGCTCGACAACGGCGATGTGAATCCGAAGATGTTGGCAGAAACAGATGTTGTCCATCCACGTGTACCGAAGTAAGCCTTGGCAGTAACCTCACCCGGCTTGATGAGTGTGCGGATGAAGTCGAACAACGGCTGTTCGCACTCGCTGAGGTTGGTCTGGCATGCCGGCCAGTAGTTCATCTGCAAATTGATGTTGGTGTGATAGTCGACACGCCAAGGTCCGTCAACATTGTTGTGCCATACGCCCTGCAGGTTGGCTGGCATATTGCCCGGACGCGACGAAGCGATGAGCAGATAGCGGCCAAACTGATAGTAGAGCTGTTCGAGATAGAAGTCCTTCTGACCGCGACGATAGTTGCTGAGTCGCTGGTTGATGGGCATGTCCTTGACGTTGGCTGTAGCATTGTTGATATTGAGCTTTACGCGGTTGAACAGACTTGCATAGTCATTGTAGTGCTCCTTGAACAACGACTCATAGCCCTTGGCAACAGCCTGGTCGACCCACTGACGTGTTGTAGACTCTGGATTGACACCTACATAAGCCTTTGCATCGTCGAAATTGGGATTGTAGTTGGGTTTGTAATCAGTGTCGGCAGTGATGATGAACACCACCTCGTCGGCACCCTTGACTGTGATTTTGCCGTTGTGATTGTCGACTGAACCACCCTTTGCCACAGCCTTCATACGTATGCAATACTGCATATTATTATTGTCGAGACGGGCATTCCACAAGAGTTCGTCGTTGCCTTCAGCCTTCATTTCACCCTCTGAAACAGGATTCTTGGCATACGAGAGCACGAGGTTCTGCTTGCCAGGACGTGAAGCCTTGAAGCGTACAGCCATCACGTTAGCAGGATAGCTGACGAAGTACTCGCGTGTATAGCTGACGCCGTCCTTGGCAAACGACACTACAGCCAGAGCCGAGTCGATAGAGAGCGAGCGGCGATAGCCCGTCATGCCCACCTCGCTAAGTCCGGTCTCAATGTACAGTTCGCCTGCTGTGGTGAAGCTACCAAAGCGGAAAGGTTTCTCTGCATCAGCCTCGTAAGGCACAGGACTGTTGAAGTTCTTGCGTGTGAGCAACTCAGCCTTCTTCAAGTCGTTGTCGACAAAAGCCTGACGGATGTCCTTGATGACACCAGCCGACTGCTTGTTGACATCCCAGTAGTAGCGTGCTCCCTTGCTGGTGTTAGGTCCGCCACGCCAGAGTGTCTTCTCATTGAGAGTGATACGCTCAGCAGGAACAGAACCCATGATATTGGCACCTATCGAGCCATTGCCTATAGGCAGCGACTGCGACTCCCACTCCTGGTCGGGATTCTTAACGACATCACCAGCTCTTTCAGGCTTGTTTTCGCCCTTCCACATTTGCGGATTGCCGCCATACCACACGGCCTGTCCACGCATGGTAGCCGGGGTATCAAACCAGTAGTTAAGCCCGTGCTGGGCCATTGATGTTGATGTTGATGCTGCAACGAGTGCAGCGGTGTAGAGAAATTTTTTAAGCATTTGTATTTGGTTTATTAATATCTTCCTGTCTCACCAACGATTTCCTTGACGCTGTTAACGAAGTCACGGTCAGCCTTCAACGATTCGATGGTCATCGGCATACGATAACGCCAGTAATGGAACGGATTGGCAGGTACATTGATGCGCTCGCCGGTAGGATCGGCCTGACGTATGCGTTCGTCTGTGGCAAGCCAGTCTTGCAACTGCACTATGCACAACATCGACGGGGTCTGCATCTGACGTACTATTATCTCACGAGCCAGCCATCCCGGCAGCGGATGAGGTGCTGCGCCGGTATGATAGAGTACCGACTCGTAGTAGTCTTGCGCCACCTCATGATCTTCGTTCCACCACAGACGCAGCGTAGGCATGTCGTGCGATGAGAAGAGGCAAACCGAGCGGTAGGGATATTTCGACAGATCGGCGAAGCGTACGCCATACTCCTTGGGCATAGTCTGTACGTTGAGCGAGAGGATGCGCAGGTCTTTCATAACCCAGTCTACGCTCTCGGGCACCATACCGAGGTCTTCGGCACACACAAGCATACGTGTGGCCTGCACCAGTCGGGGCAGTTTCTTCATAGCCTCACGATACCAGAACATGTTGTGGCGACGATAGTAGAAGTCGTCATAGAGTCGGTAGAAGCGCTGCTTGTCGTCGTCGCTGAGCGCAGCATAGGCAAAGGTGAGATGTGCCGTGATGCGCGGATGATAGAGATAATTGCGCTTGCGGTCGCGCACGAACAGCACGTTCTCGATGAGCTTGTACAATCCGTCGCGCAATGCAATATCGGCAGCGGAGTCCTTGCCTGCAAAAGCAGCCTGCACCTTACGCTCGGTGTCGTATTCGGGACGCATTCTGAAGGTGCCGTCTTCGGCAACGGGTTGCAGATACTTTTCGGCTACATCCAAGGCACGTTCGCCGAAGATGCGCTCCAGCACCCACTTGTTGATGAACGGACGTGTATGTCGCTCCTCATCAAACTCAAATCCGTAGCTGCCTATCTCTGCCTTGGTCATTGGCAGAGCCGGCGAGAACTGTCCGAGCAAAGCATGTACGCAGTCTACCGGAATGTCCCATATACGGAAGAATCCGAGCACGTGGTCGATGCGATAAGCATCGAAATACTTAGCCATATTGCGGAATCGGCGCACCCACCACTGACATCCGTCGGCAAGCATACGGTCCCAGTTGTATGTAGGGAATCCCCAGTTCTGTCCGTTGGCAGCGAAAGCGTCTGGTGGTGCACCTGCCTGTCCGTCAAGATTGAAGTAGTGCGGTTCGAACCACACATCGCATCCTGTACGGTCAACACCGATTGGAATGTCGCCCTTTAAGATTACGCTGCGAGCCATAGCATGCTCGTGTGCGGCACACATCTGCTGGTCGAGCTCAAACTGCATATAGTAGAAGAAGGCAAGCTTCTTGTATGCCTTGGTGCGCGGATTGGAGAGTTGTCCACGCTCGGCTTCCGTCCATTCACGATGGCTGGGCCACGTGTTGAAGTCAGCAGTGCCGTATGCGTCGCGCAGATAGCTGTACTGTGCGTATGGCACGAGCCAGCGCTCGTTGTCGCGGAAGAACTTCTTGAAGGCAGCCGAACGCATGGTGCGCTCGCTCTCCTGCTCAAACATAAGGTGCATATACTGCTCCTTGGCACGTATCACACGCTCGTAGTCGACAGCCGGTAGTGCGTTAAGTTCTTGACGCAACGCTTCAAACTCTGCCTGCTTCTTTTCGTCTGCCAGAGGCGGCAACTGGCGCAGGTCGACATATATCGGGTTGAGTGCAAAGATGCTTATGCACGAATATGGATAGGAGTCGGTCCATCGGCGCGACGTGGTAGTGTCGTTGATGGGCAGCAACTGCAGCACTCGCTGACCGGTATCAGCCACGAGGTCGGTCATTGCAGCAAGGTCGCCGAAGTCGCCTATACCAAAACTGCCTTCAGTACGCAGTGAGAAGAGCGGCACGAGGGTTCCTGCCAAACGTCGGTTGCACATTGCAAAGAACGACTGGTCTTCTTCTATCACGCACACGTCGCCCGTATCCATGGCATCGAGCTTGAGCGTGCGGTTGCTGCATGTCTCCCACATCACCTTGCCGTCGGTGCTGACGGCTATGAATTTGTATTCCAATCCCTTCATAGGCACAGCCTCAGCGCCTTTCTTGGCTGGCTGCGGCACACCGAGGGCGTTGGCGTTGAGGTCAATCTGCCATTCGTTGTAGTTATGCTCGTGCATCGGCAGGGCATGGTCGGTGTTCCACTCGCCCATCGAGGCATGTTCGCCCACTATGGCAAGTCTTTCGCCCAGTCGCAACTGAGGCGCACGCACTATCAGTCGCACCGTGCGACAATAAGCCGAGCGTCCTACCGAGTGGCGCGGATGGCGGTTGATGCAGTCGGTATAAGCCGATGTATATAGATAGGAGTCGTGCGGCATCTCGTTCCAACAGTTGTTTACGGTTATCGTTGTGGCCTTTGACATGTTGAGGTCGAGGCGGTGTGTCACGGTTATCCACTCACGACGCAACTCTTTGCCAGCGTTGCTGAGTGAGAAGAAATAATCAATATAAGGAGTGGATGGAGTGTCGATTTTGTCCAAGGAATATTGCCAGTGGTGTCCATCTGTGGTAGACATGCTGAACACGGCAGTCTTCTCCTGTCCGTCTTCAGTCATCACCTTGACGTTGAGCAACAGTTCCTCACCAAATGTCGTTTGGTAGTTAAGATTGAATTTAATAGTCATTATCGTTAAGGTTACTGTGTCGTTAAGACACTGGTTATAGTTTTATTTGGTTCAAAATTAGTAAAAAAAATGCATACAATAATAAAAAATAGGATTTTTTTAAACACAAAAAGACCCGAACATTACCAATCTATTAATAATCAGTGATATTCGGGTCTTTTTAATATGTAACCAACAGCCGTTTGTGGCTTTATAACAGTCGTTTATGGCGCAGTATTATCCACGATAGTGCCGAGATAACCACCGAGATAAGCAGCGCTATGAGGAATCCGAAACGGCTCTCCTCCATACCGTTTATAAGGTTCATTCCGAAGAACGAAGATATAAGCGTAGGCAACATCATGATGATTGACACGGACGTAAGTGTACGCATCACAGTGTTCATGTTGTTGTTGATGATGCTCGAGTAGGTGTCCATCGTCGACTCAAGAATGTTAGAATAGATATTCGTTGTCTCGCGTGCCTGCGACATCTCGATGTTGACGTCCTCGATAAGGTCGGCATCCAGTTCGTCCACCTGAAGCTTGAACTTCAGCTTCGAGAGCAACGTCTCGTTGCCACGGATGGAAGTAACGAAGTATGTGAGTGAGTCTTGCAGACGCGACAAAGCGATAAGCGATTCGTTGTTCACGTTATGATCGAGGTTGTGCTTTGCCTTCTCGATGAGGGTGTTGATTTGCTTTAGACGCTTCAGATACCACACTGCCGACGACAGGAACAGGCGGAAAATCATGTCTACATAGTCAGTAAATCCCTCGCCTCGCTTCTGCTGGTACGACACAAAGTCGATCATCATGTTTGTCTCGTAATAGCACACAGTGATAGTGACATCGCGCTTGTGTATGATACCAAGCGGCACAGTGGTGTATGGCGTACGCGAGCGTATCTCCTTGACATACGGTATACGAAGAATGATGAGCATCCATCCGTCGTCATACTCGTAGCGCGCACGTTCGTCGGCATCGCTGATGTCGGAGAGAAAATAGTCGGGTATGTTGAATTTGTCTTCCAGAAATTGCTGGTCGTCGTCTGTCGGACATGTTACCTGTATCCAACAGTTGGGCTGCCATTCGTCGATGGTCTTAAGTGTAGAGTTTGTATTCCAAAATGTTCTCATAAAGATAGGTCTCCATGGGTTAAAACAATATGTGGGAGACCAGCCGTTATGAGTTGCTGTCCTCCTGCACTACAAATTCATATTTTCCGCGTGATAGTCGTCCATATATTGCGTATATATTGATTTTCGGCTGCAAAGGTAAATAAAAATGACGAATAAGCGCACTTTACATCCACTTAATTTACGCATTTGTAGCCAATTTTTTACACAAATGAAACATTGCCAAAATATTTTTCAAAGCTTGCTTGTGTAATCTGAGTTTTTCTAATACCTTTATCGCATTATACTCCAAATGGAGATATAATGAAACACTGAATACAAAAAGAAACATATATGAAAAAGAAAATTCTGCTGACAACAGCTACTGTCGTCATCCTACTTGCAGCCGTGCTGACTGCCGGCTCGTTTTATCTGGTAAACTTTGCTCTGGTGGATGCCAACCGACACCGCGACAGCAACTTCAACAGGGCTATGACAAACTATCCCGAACTGCGACCGTGGATAGACAGTCTGAAAGCCGAGGGCGCGCTCAGCGACACATTCGTAGTGATGCCTACCGGCGAACGTGCTCACGCTCTGTATGCACGCTCTACAAAGGCGCATGGCGCAACGGCTGTTCTGGTGCATGGCTATACCGACAACGCCACGTCGATGCTTATGATTGCCCGAATATACAACCGCTACATGAACTACAACATACTGCTGCCCGACCTGCACGGACATGGACAGAGCTATGGAAAGGACATACAGATGGGATGGAAGGATCGCCTCGACGTGATGCACTGGATTGACATTGCACCCGGAATTTTCCGTACACCAGCCGACTCAATGCGCCTTGTGGTGCACGGCATATCTATGGGTGCTGCCACTACGATGTGCGTAAGCGGTGAGCAGACGCCCAAGTATGTGAAGTGCTTTGTTGAGGATTGCGGCTACACAAGCGTTTGGGACGAGTTCGCCCACGAACTGAAAGGGCGTTTCTCACTGCCCGAGTTTCCGCTGCTATACACAGCATCGTGGGTAGTGCAGATGAAATACGGTTGGTCGTTCAGCGAGGCGTCACCGCTCAAGCAGGTGGCTAAGTGCAACAAACCGATGCTATTCATTCACGGCGACAACGACACTTATGTACCAACGACAATGGTCTATCCGCTCTACGAAGCCAAGTCTCAACCCAAACAGCTTTGGATAGCGCCCGGAAGCAAACATGCCCTCTCCTATCGCGACCATAAATCGGAATACATAAGAAAGGTTACGGAGTTTGTAAGCAAGTGGAACGGGGCGGAGAATTGAAAATTGAGAGGTGAGAGTTTTCTCAATTGAGAATTGAGAGGTGAAAGTTGAGAGTTCTTCTGCACATGCAAATATTGTATTGGCGGTAAAAAATTGTTACAAACGAAAATCTGATTCTAGAGATTTCACTGACGGTTTTTATCGTCCACGACAGCGATTAGGACACCTCAAAACATCAAAATGACTTAATACAGATTTGCTTTACACGGTTTTAACAATTCAAAAACAGTGTAAAGCAAATCTGTATTAAGTCACCCCACCCTCGTACTATTACTCGGCAAGCATAAACTTCTGTGCATCCTCACCCTCAATACCGTTCTGCTTAAGGATGTCGGCAAGCGAAGCGTAGTTCTTGCGGAATGTCTCCACTATCTGCTTCTGCTTCTCGGGATTGTAGGTCATTGCTATTCCGGCAGACTCCATTGTTCCGAGTGGCTCGGCAAACACAATGCCCGGGTTGTGATATTTCACGGCAATGCAGTTCTGCTGAATATGGCGGAACTTGCCGATGAGTCCGTCTGTCAGCACGGGGGCATCCTTCGCATAGACCACTTCTATAGTCTTTGCCTTCGAGCAGTCGGTCTCCGGGATGTCAACCATTAGGCTGAGGTTGTTGCCGTCGTATTCAAATCCGGTCTGCTTTCCGTCCACTACGACCTTCTCAGGCACTGCCGACGCCACGAGCTTCAAGCGGTATTGGCGGTGTGCAGGCATTCCGCTGTACTCCCCTTTACGTGCTCCTATACTTACACGCAATGTTCCTTCGGCTGAATGTGTGGCAGACAGCAAGGTGGAGGCATAAGCTGTGGCATACTGCTTGTCGTTGCCGTTGTCCTCATACATTACGAACTGTGCATCTACGTTGCCCGGATATACCGTCACGGTGACAGCCTCGTCATTACGGCGCAGGTTCTTCACGTCGCCATATTGCGGAATTATGCTGCCCGCCTTGACGTATATAGGATACTCGTCGAGCATGAAGCGACGCTCAACCGTCTGTCCGCCCTTCAGCATTGTGCCCGATGAGAGTTCATACCAGTCGTTGCCATCCGGCAGCCACACCTTCTGTAGCGACACGCCGTTGTTCATAGGCTGCGTGATAGGATAGACCAGATAGTTGTCGCCGAACATATACTCATTGCGGTTGCTGTAAGCCTCCTGCGCATCAGGATAGTCGTAATACATCGGTCGGCACAAAGACACACCGGTGTCGTAGGCATGGCGCGCCATAGTATATATGTAAGGTGCAAGCGAGTAGCGCTGCTTGATGATGTCGCGAATGATGTCGCGCTCCTTGTCGGCAAATACCCACGGCTCCTTGTTAAGCCCTGCATTCTTTGTAGAATGAGTGCGCAGGATGGGGCTGAAGGCTCCGAACTGCATCCAGCGTATGTACATCTCGGGATTGATAGAGTCGGCTCCCATGTGTCCGCCGATGTCGTGGCTCCAATAACCGTAGAGCACGTTGGAGGCGGTAGAGTTGTAGTAAGGCTGGAAGTCGAGCGATTTCCAGCTGATGATGGCATCGCCCGAGAATCCTATCTGATAGCGGTGGTTGCCCAGTCCGCCCCAACGATGATAGAGCATCGGACGTGTGTCGTGATGTCGCTCCATGTCGGTGAATGTGGTATAGTTTATCCACCAGGTGTTGCTCAGACGCGGAAATTCCTTGTCGTTTTCCCACTGCTGCCAGTCGAGCCACCAGAAGTCGATGCCGTCACGTTCCATGGGTCGGAGAATCTTGTCGTACCATCCCTGCATGAATCTCTTTGACGAAGCGTTCCATGCGATGTCCTTCTTATCGGCAGGATTCATGCCCATCCATCGTGCCATGTCGTCATATCCTTCTTCATAATACTTTATGCCGTCAGCAGGATGGAGGTTTACGGTGGTCTCGAGTTGCTGCTGCTTTGCCCATTTCAGGAAGCCCTTGGGCGAGGGGAAGAGTCGTTTGTTCCATGTATATCCGGTCCAGCCGCCACGTCCTTCTTCGGTGTAATGCCAGTCCATGTCCACTACGAGCACGTCCATCGGTATGTTGTATGACTGCATCTTGCCGACGAGCTGGCGCAGTTCGTTGTCGCTATATCCCCAATAGCGCGACCACCAGTAGCCGAACGCATAGCGCGGCGGCAGCGGTTCCTTACCTGCGAAGACCGTAAAGTCGTGCAGAGCCTTCTTATAGTCGTTGCCGTATGCGAGGAAATACATGTCCTGCGTCTTGCCCTCGTTAGGACGATGCTCCACCCACTGCCAGTCGCTGTTGTCGAAGACGTAGCCCTCGGAATCGTCTATCAGAGTCCAGCCGCTCCTTGAGAGCAGTCCGTCCTCAATGGGCATCTTGCCCGTATCGCCACGCGAGTCGCCGTCATATCCGTCAAGAGTGCGGTAAGTGCCCTTCAGATTGGCGTCAGGCGCGTCCTTCTGTCCCGGATGCCATGCGAAGGGAATGAGGTGTTTGCCGTTGGCAGCCTTCTTCTTGGTCTTTGCCGAGACGATGGAGAGATTGCGTTCGGTGAGCGGACCTGAGCCTTTCGTGTAGGAGAGAGTGAGATAATCTGTGGATATCACAACCTTCTTAGACGTCTCGTTCTTCTTGTATTTCACTTCCGGATACGATCGGTTGACGGCGATGAACGACTTGTTGTCAAGGAATTTTCCGTCGGGTGCATACTCCATGCGCACCGTTCCGTCAGTGACAAGCGTAAAGCGCACGTTGCTGTCTTTATATACTATGTTGTCGTTCTGAGCCGCTGCGGTGAGCGTAAGGGCTGAGAGTGCAGAGGCAAGAACAAGCTGCTTGCAGGAAGAATTGTTTCGGTTCATTATCAATATTGATTTGTTGTTTGAATAATTATTGAGCGATTGTCTTTATAAATCAGTAACAGGAGGAGGGTGTCAAAATAGAAGTTAGAGGAAATTGGGGCTTTGCCCGTAGTTAACAGAAGTTAGCGGACATATGTATATATTGCTGAAAACAATGCATTTGTCCGTTAACTTCCATCCATCGTAGATGGATTAACTTCTTCTTAAATTCCTATAACTCCTATTTTGACTTTACCCACCTCCTAAAATATACTACTACAAAAATCAAACCGTTTTTATTTAGCCATAAGGCTGACAGCGAATCCGCCGCCACGTGCCTGCTTCAGCTTCAGCACATCACCTTTCTTGACTGTACGGTGAGTGATGACGTAGGCTGAAGGATTCTTCTCGTAATCGGCATCGGGTGCATCCTGATAGATGGCGCAGTCGTACTTGCGTCCTTTGTCAAGGAAATCGAGGCGCACTACCGACTGATGGCCTTCGGCATCGCACTTTCCGCCCACAAACCAATTGTTTGTTCCTTTAGCCTTGCGGGCTACTGTGATATACTTGGCAGGCTCGGCTTCCAGGTAGCGAGAGTCGTCCCAGTCGCAAGCCACGTCGCGAATGAACTGGAAAGCGTCGTCATATTTCTCATAATTCTCAGGCAGGTCGGCAGCCATCTGCAACGGGCTGTACATGGTGAGGTAGAGAGCGAGCTGACCACAGAGAGTGGTGTGGATAAACGACTTGTTGTTGGGGTTCCACTCGCTGATCTTCGTCACGAAGATGCCAGGAGTGTAGTCCATCGGACCGCCCTGCAGACGTGTGAACGGCAGGATGACGGTGTGGTAAGGCTCGCTGCCGCCGAACGCCTCATACTCTGTGCCTCGTGCCGACTCGTTGCCTACGAGATTAGGCCATGTACGGCACAATCCAGTAGGACGTGTAGCCTCATGCGCGTTGACCATTATGTGATGCTTGGCCGCCTCCTTGATGCAGTAGAGATAGTGGTTGTTGGTCGACTGCGAATAATGGTAGTCGCCTCGTGGAATGATGTCGCCCACATAGCCGCTCTTCACGGCATCATATCCATACTTGTTCATAAGCGTATAGGCTGCCTCCAGATGACGCTCGTAGTTCTGTGTGGATCCGCTCGTCTCGTGGTGCATCATCAGTTTCACGCCCTTGGAGTGGGCATAGTCGTTGAGATACTTTATGTCGAAGTCGGGATAAGGTGTCTGGAAGTCGAACACATAGTCCTTATAATGACCGAACCAGTCTTCCCAACCGATGTTCCATCCCTCCACCAGAACCTCCTGCAGTCCGTTCTTTGCGGCGAAGTCGATGTAACGCTTCACGTTCTCGGTGTTGGCAGGATGCTGTCCGTGGGGACGGCACTTCGAGTAGTCAAGGTTCTCCAGATTTACTGATGGCAGATCGAAGGTGTAGCTCCATTGCTTGCCTCCGGCTATCATCTCCCACCACACTCCGCAATACTTCGTGGGATGAATCCATGACGTATCCTCTATCTTGCACGGCTCGTTGAGATTAAGAATAAGATTGGAAGCGAGCATGTCGCGAGCGTCGTCGCTTACTATCACTGTGCGCCACGGCGTGTTGAACGGAGTCTGCACGTAGCCCTTCATTCCCGTAGCGTCAGGTGTCAGCCATGACTCGAACACCATGTTCTTGTCGTCGAGATTGAGGTGCATCGTTGGGAAGTTGACGCAGGCAGCCTCATGCAGATTAATGTAAAGACCGTTGTCTGTCTTGAGCTGAAGGGATGTCTGGACACCGGTTGGTGAGAACTGTGTCTGAGAAGCGTTGGATGTTATTGCAGCCTTCATCTTTGATCGTATCTCGCTCATCTTTGATATGACGGTCTCATACTCCTGCGTGTCGTAGTCGCCGGGAATCCAGTAGGCGGTGTGGTCGCCCGTCATTGCAAACTGCGTGTGCTCTTCCTTCACTACTATATAGTTGAGCTTCTGCTGCTGCGGAAATTCGTAGCGCAGTCCCATGCCGTCGTCGTATACGCGGAAGCGGATGCGTATGTCGCGTTGCATGGAAGCCTGATTGAGCGTTACGGCGAGCTCGTTGTAGTGATTGCGTATGGTGGCAGTCTCGCCCCATACCGGACGCCATGTCTCGTCGAAGGTGGCAGTCTGTGTGTCCTTCACCGTAAAGCCGTCCATAAGGTCCTGCTCGTTCGTCCCGTTGGAGGCGTGCTTGTCCTTCGCCAGTTCCAGTCCGAGATGCGACGGACGTATCACTTCCTTCTTCTTGTAAGTCATCTCGTATGTTGGGCGTCCGTCCTGCAGATAGAACTTCACAGATACGTTGCCGTCAGGCGAGGTCACTGTCTGCGCGTTTGCCCCGAACGAGAGGGCAAGCGCGAGGGCTGTAAATAATGTTTTCTTCATCTTTTGTGCTTGTTTATTCTGCTACTATCATTGTCCAATACTTCAGCTGCGGCACCGTGAACACTACGAAGTCGCCTTCCTGACGATACTGCAGTTCCTGCGGAGCGCCACCGAGTTGGTCAGGCGATGCCACCCACAGCTTCTTCACGTTCTTGGCACGCATTCTTAGTGTAAGGTTATCCACGGCTTCCGGTTCCGGCATTGTGCCGTCCATGTCGCGCCAGCTGAGGCTGTTGGCTTGACGGAAGTTTATCAGATTCACCACCTGCTTGCCATTTATGTTCTTGCTGTATGCCGTGACATTGCCGAGAACGGGCGGCCAAGCATTGATGGTTACCACCGACTTGGCTGCTGCAATGTCTGCCTGAGTCTCGCTGCCACCGTCGCGAAGCAGGTTCTGGTAGGCTGTGAGGAAGTCGTAGTAAGCCACAATCTGCTTCTTTAGCTCGTCGTTCATCTTCACATCGGCATACGGGAAGTATTCTGAACTGAGCATATGTCCGGCTCCAAGCTCGAGATGTGATGCTCCGAGAGCGAACATCACGGCGTCTGTGAGCAGCACACCGGGAGTGTTAAACTCCGGCTTCTTGTGTCCGTAGTCCATGTATGCGGCATACACCTGTCCGAGTTTGTTGCCTGAATACAGACGATTGGCTTTCAGAATGTCGTGGAGATCGCTGAACTTGCCTTCGCTATCCCATAACTCAGTGTACATAAAGTCAACGCATCCGGTGGAAACAATCTTGTCCGAGCCATAGTTGCTCACGGCGTTCATCACCAGACGCTTGTCGGGCTGGCGTTCCTTCATGGCGCGAATGAACGATGCATAGCCGTTGGGCAGATTCACCCGCGAGCCATAATAGTCGTAATCGGTGCCACGGTCGCCAAGCTGGTCGATGTGGAAGCCGTCGAAGTCGAGCGCTTTATACACGTCATCATTGCGGTCTGCGAGATAATTTTGCCAGTCCTTGTTAGACGGATTGACGAGATAGATGTCGCTCTTCCAGTCGGACGGCAACTGATGGCGGTCGCACTTCGAGTGGTTCTGGTCGGTGTATATATACCAATGGTCGCCCACGCCGTCAGCCTTGGCGTCGTCAAAGACGCCGAAGCAGAGATTATAGAACATGGCTTTCATGCCGAACGAGTGAGCCTGTGCGATGTAGTCCTTCACCACAGAAGTGTAGTTGTCGCGGTTGGCAATGTCCTTGTAGTTCTCGAGCAGATTGTCGGGAGTGCCGCCGAGCGGCCAGTGCTGCTTGTATTGCCAGTCATAGAACTGCAGACCGTTGATATGGCAGCGGTTGAGCAGTGACAGTTCGGAGGCAATCACGTCCGAAGTGCGGTCGTTTCCGTAAGAGGCAATGAAGCCATAGCGCGGGAATCGTGCCCAGTCGCTCGACACATCCACGCCGATAGTGGCGTAGATGGTCTGCTGGTTGTTGGCGTCTGTGGTGTAAATGTCAGCCATATAGCCAGTGTAGTCAGCCTGCGGAGCAGTCCATGTCCACGATGCTGATGCGATGTTCTCGTCCGCAATGACGTCCGCACCGTGACGATAGCGCACATGTGCCGATGATGGCAGCGTGCCGTCCGTGACCGTGAAGCGCACCGTCTCGCCGGGCTTGTACGCCGCCTTGTCAGTGGAGACGCCGATGGAGAGGTTGGATGTGGTCTTCACCACGGTCTGTATGATGTCCGTCGGAACGGTAGCGGGGTCGTTATAGCTATTGTTATCGTTGCTGCATGAGCCTATCAATAGGGGCAGCGCTATTAGCAATGCATTCATTTTCATCTTATGTTTTGGTTAGAATGTTAATTTTTTGAGATAGTGATGGTCTCGTTGAGCTGGTCCAGTGTGATGGTGTAAGTGCCAGACGACGTGATCTTCCATTTATAGTCGAGGTCGCCGACGTTCACCGTCAGATACTGTGACTTGAGCGTTTCGTCGCTCTTGTTGATGAAGAGCGCCTGTTCGGCAGTGCCCTTTGGTTCGGCGTCGGGAGCAGAAGGCATAAACCACGCTCCGTTCCAGTCGCTCTGCTTGTCGCAAGAGAACTTCAGTTCGCCGGCGTTGAGCTGACCTGTCCATGTGAATACATAAGGACTCTCTGTTGCTGTCATCGGTGTTGCGTTGCCAAGATCCCATCCGTTGGGTGTGGCGTCGCCCACAAGGTAAATCATCTCGTAGGGATTGAATTCCTTCATCATCATGCGTTCCTTGCCCGAACGGATGTCAACGCATATTTTATAAGCCTTGCCAGTCTCGCTGTCCTGCAGGTACCACTTGTTGTCGGGGTCGAATCCAGATACGAATTCCATGCTCTGGTCTGTGTAAGGAGCGTTTGCCTGTGTGGCTTTATACATGTTCTCCCATGAGTTCATGGATGTTCCGAACTTAAACTCGCCGCCAACTCCCTGCTCAAAGTAGCGTCCCATGCGGAAGAGGAAGGGGTCGAGCACGTCCTGTGTCATCGGTTCAAAGCCCCAGCCTGTGGCATTGCCTACGAAGAAGAGCTGGTCAAAGGCAGGGCTTATGCCCTCTGTCTTCTCTATGCTGACTGTAGCAGCAAGCAAATCCACGGTCACCTTATAGTCGTGTGCTTCGTCGATGGTCCATTTCTCGTCGGGCTGGTCGTCACTTGTGCGGAGCACTGGAGCACCGTTGTCGCCGCGTCCGTATGAAGGAAGGAATTGTCCGAGAGTGGTTATGAACTTTATCTCGCCGCTATTGAGCTTGCCTTCCCAGGTGAATAGGCCGTTGGTGGTGCGTGTCATCTCCGATGCATTGTCGGCGCTCCATCCGTTTGGAGCTGCACTACCTATAATATACAATGTGGATGTGACCGGTTCGTACGGAGTAGCGGTGAACTGCGTGGTGGCAGTCTGCGTCTCTTCCGCGCCGCTGACTATGGCAGTGATGCGTGCCTCAATGTCAATGGGTGTGCCAACGGTGCCTCCCATCTTGTCGAGAATGATGTTGTTAAGGTTCTCTACGTTGGCGCTCCACGTGTAAGTCTGCGTCTGTTCGTCCACAGCCACGTAAGGTTGGGCGAAGTCGGTGCCAGCCTTAGCCAGCTCCAGACGATAGCTGATGCGGTTGCCGGTACCGTAATTGTTGCCGGTTGTCCAGTTCAGGGTGACGGCGTCACTTGCATGGCTAGTTTCTTCCAGAGCGGACAGGGCTTGGTCAGCCGTGATTGTCAGCTGGTCGCGTCCTTTGTCCAGTTCGGTGTAGTCCTGGTCAGAGCAAGCGGAGAGGGCAAAGCCGATGAAAAGAAGAGCCAACAGACTATGAATGCAATTTATATATCGTTTCATATTGATTCTTTTTTTATTGTTTATAATGTTTCTTGACCTTTAATATCCAGGGTTCTGTGTCATCAGCTTGTTGGCGTCTCTCTCCGTCTGCGGGATGGGGAAGAGTAGGCGTTCCTTTGTGACGCGCGACTTTCCGATTGACTTGAGGAACTTCACGGCATAGTCGCCATGCTGCACGCGTATCATGTCAAACCATCTGTGGCCCTCAAACGCCAGTTCAATACGACGTTCGTGTATTATCTTTTCGCGCATAGCCTCCTGCGATAGTCCGCTCACATCCGGCAGTCCGGCACGGCGGCGTACGATGTTGAGCGGTTCGGCAGCCTCAGAAGTCTTGCCCTGCTCATTAAGAGCCTCCGCCTTCATCAGTAGCACGTCGGCATAACGATAAACCACGAAGTTGGCTGGATTAGTGTTATAGTCGGGCGATACGCTCTTCGATACGAGGAACTTGCGCACGTTGTAGCCCGTTGTGGAATAGCTGCTCTTGTATGCCATGCCGTCAAAGTCAGGACATCCCTCGTACAGTACGGTGAGGTCTTTTCGCTTGTCGCCCTCCTCATACTGCGACATGAACTCTTCCGTAGGCTGATTCCATCCGTAAGATCCTGCCACAAAGTTGGAGTTGCGCGGTCCCATGAACGTAGACAGCCAGCTCGACTGCGGATTGTTTCCCAAGAAGTCGTACTCGGTATTGCCAGAGAACTGCACCTCGAAGATTGACTCAGGACCATTGTTGATGGTAGCGTCAAAGTTTGACTCGTACGTGCATTGGCTGAGGTCATAGCCGAGAGCCGTCACCTCGTCGCACAGGCTCACCACCTTCTGATAATATTCAGTATTGTCAGGAGCGAGAGTGAGGTAAATGTCGGCGAGCATGGTGTAGGCAGCATCCTTTGTGGCTCGTCCGAGATTGTCATCGTCCAGCTGGCTCTTGGCAGGCAGCAGTTCTGCAGCACGGTTGGTATCGTCAATTATCTGCTTGTAAACCTCGTCAACCGAAGCACGTGCTATGTCTGTGCTCTCGCCGGGATTGAACGGCTTAAGACGCAGAGGCACTCCACCGTACAGACGCACGAGAATGAAGTAATAATGTGCGCGGAGGAAGTAAGCCTCGCCGAGCGATCGTCCCAGAATGGTGCCCTTCTCGGGATTCTTGCCTTCGAGTGCATTGATGAGGATGTTGCATTGTCCGATGCCCACCCATGGCGAACGCCACATATAGAGCGCCATGCCGTTGTCGCTCTGTGTGGTGAAGTTGGAAGCCTGAACGGTCTCGATGCCGTCGGTACCTCCACCAGCACCTACTACGCTGTTACCAGCAACGATGTCGAGTGTCCACAGACGTTGATTGTACATGTTCGACGACTGGAGTGTACGGTAGCAGGCGTTAGCCATCGACACCGCCACGTCCTCGTCGACCGTCGTTTCGGGGTCGACTGTGTTCTTAGGCTCACGGTCGAGGAAGTCGCTGCATGAACACATTGAGCCTGCAAGCGCTATGTTGAGAGCCAGGATAAATATCTTTTTCATAATGATTCAGTTGTTAGAAGTTTAGGTTTAATCCGATGTTGAACGTGCGCGAGATGGGATAGCTTGAGAGGTCGATTCCGTTGACACCCACTTCGGGGTCGAAACCTGAGTATCCGGTTATCGTTGCCACGTTCTCGCAAGAGAATGTGATGCGTGCAGAACTGAGTGTCAGGGCACGGAGCCACTGCTGCGGCACATTGTAAGAGAGCGAAATGCTCTTCAGACGCAGGTATGCACCGTTCTCAACGAAGCGGTCGCTGACGCGGTTGTTTTGGTTGGGATCGCCATAAACGGCACGTGGCATCATGGTGCTTGTGCCCTCGCCATGCCAGCGTGACAGCACGTCGGTGAGCTGGTTGTAGGCTGCCGACATACCCGTAAGGTCTATCTTGTTGGCGTTGAATATCTTGTTGCCAGCCACACCCTGCAAGTATACCGACAGTTCCAGACCCTTCCATGCGAGCGTATTGCTCATCGAGAAGATGTGTGTGGGGTTAGGATTGCCTATCACGGTGCGGTCGTTGTCGTTGATAACACCGTCGTTGTTGAGGTCCTTGAAGCGTATGTCGCCCGGCTCGGCACCAGTCTGAATGGCGTGTTCTTTTACTTCCAGCTCGTTCTGGAATATGCCGTCGGTGACATAACCGTAGAACACGTTGATAGGCAGATTGTTGGCGAGCATCGTTACGTACGAGTTGTTCACCTGATTGATATAGTAAGGCACGTCGCTGTTGAGACTCTTTATCTTGTTGCGGTTGTATGTATAGACGATACCTGTCTCCCACTGCAGCGGACCCTGAATGTTGACGGTATTGAGCGAAACCTCAAAACCGGTGTTGCGCACCTTTCCCGCATTGGTGTACGTGGTGCTTGTGTCCTCAAATCCCGACGTGATAGGAATGGAAGCCTTGACGAGCATGTCGCTCGTGTTCTTTATATAATAGTCGAATGTGAGGTGTGCACGCTGATTGAAGAGTGCAGCGTCAAATCCGATGTTGGTCTGAGCCACCTGCTCCCAATGGATATTGGGATTGGCAAGCGTGGAGGACACGAGAGCCGACTGTTCTGTTCCTGCCTTGCCGAACGGATAGACGCTGGTGTTGTACGAAGCCAGATAGCTGTAGTTGCCCACGCTTGCCTGGCTACCCGTAACGCCGTATCCGGCACGTATCTTAAGGTCGCTGAGAACATTGCTCTTCGGGAACCACTCTTCTTCGGAAGCACGCCAAGCCAACGACACAGAGGGGAACGTACCCCAACGGTTGTTTCTGCCGAAGCGTGACGATCCGTCACGGCGAATGGTGGCGGTGAGCAGGTAACGGTCTGCATACTCATAGTTGAGGCGTGCCATGTAAGACATCAGAGCCCATTCCGTCTCGTTGCCCCCGATGGAATGCATCTTCTCGCCGTTGTCCATCTCGTGCACGCCCTCATAGGCGAAGACGTTCTTCTGTGCGTTGAGATAGTCATAGTCGTTCCATTGCGCCGACGTACCAGCCATCACACCTACGTGATGCTTCTTGGCGAACGTGTGGTCAAAGAGGAAATAGTTGTCCCAAAGATACGTGAACGACTTGTTGTTGCTCTTGTATCGGCTGCTTTCCTCCACGGGCAACGGCTTCCAGTCGTGCTTGGGCGTATAGCTGTCATAATCCCAGAACTTGGCGTCCAGTCCGAACGTGCTCTTCAGCTTGAGCCACTTCGTGAACGACACCTCTGCCGAGATGTTGCCGAGAAGATTATATCCCTTGGTGCTGCTATGGTCTGTAGTGGTGGGTCCGATTGGGTTTCGCACGCTGCCGTACCAAAGCGAGTTGCCCTCAGGTCCTGTCCATTCGCCGCTCTCGTCCTTGACGGCAAAGACGGGCAGAGCCTTGTATGTGTTGCCCATGTCGTAGCTGCCCTGCTGCTTGCGGTCGGCAGACACGGTGATGTTGGAAGCCATCTTAAGCCACGGCAGCACCTGTGCGTCAGCGTTCTGCTGGAAGGTGAAGCGTCTGTACTTGACGCTTCTCACGATGCCCGTCTGGTCGAGCATGCCGCCTGATACATAATAATGTGCCTTGTCGCTGCCGCCTGAATAGCTGAGCGTGTAGTTCTGCATATATCCGGTACGGAGCAGTTCGTCCACCCAGTCCGTGCCTTTTCCGAGCGCCGACGGGTCAGCCCAAGCGGGGTTGGCGGCGTTGCCCGAATTGTTCATCATGTCGTTGCTCAGCGCAGCGTATTGGCTGGCATTGAGCAGTTTGGGAGTACGTATGGCGTTCTGTATGGCAAGGTTGGCGGAAAGCGAAAGGCTTCCCTTGCCTTCCTTTCCCTTCTTGGTCGTGATCATGATTACGCCGTTGGCTCCACGGCTACCGTATATAGCCGTAGCCGAAGCGTCCTTCAGCACGTCCAGGCGCTCCACGTCAGCCATATTAAGAGCATTGATGCCAAGGTCGGTGGGCACGCCGTCAATCACGACGAGCGGGTCACAGTTGTTTATCGATCCCATACCACGCACCTTGATGGTGACGTTGTCGCCCGGCTTGCCTGCGTCCACCACCTGCAGACCGGCTATCTTACCCTGAATGGCCTGTCCGATGTTAGCCACCGGCGAGTTCTCCATGTCCTTTGCGGCAAGCGAACCTACGGCTCCCGTAAGGTCCTTCTTCTTCATAACGCCATAACCTACAACGACAAGTTCGTTGAGTTTGTGGACATCTTCGGTCAATACGATTTCAAGCGACGACTTGCCACCTACGGCAACACGCTGGTTGTTGAAGCCGATGTACGAAATTTCGAGTACTGCATTGTCGGGAACTGAAATCGAGAATTCTCCGTCAAGGTTGGTTACAGTGGCGTTTTTAGTGCCTTTTTGTCCAACGGAGGCTCCAATGATAGTCTCACCATTGGCATCCTTCACTACACCATGTATTGTCTTGTTGTTCTGTGCGTATGCGCCCATGGGCAACATTGCAAGAAACGAACAAGCAACAATCTGGCTGATCCATTTTCGATTGGTTTTGTTCATACTATTGAGTTTTTTAGTTGTTAGGTCAATTTTACGGTTGCAAATTTAGTTTTTATTTTCATAAGTTGTTCGTAGAAGTACCCCATAAGTACACGCCAATGAATCAATTAAATATTAACAATATGATTATCAAGCGTTTACGAAAACGCATTCACATCACTAAGTACATCGTCTGAAAAGCAATGATATTGTCAAAGCAACTGAATTAATGAAAAACATGAATCGTAATGAGCAAAAAAGGCAATCATCCAATATGTTATTTCTGCAAAATTTGTAAATTTGCAGAAACCTATAGAAACCACAAACAATTCACTCTATGCAACGTTACATAGCCATTATCATACTCTTTATTGCCACCGCCACCTCCTCAATGGCAGACACCACCGGCGAGCTTATACAGCGTATTGACAGCATTATAGACAACATAACGCAGATATACGGCAAGAAGCAGGCACGCATCGACTTCTACAAGTCGATGGCACACAAAAGCCAAAAGCCCGAAACACTGCTTTCGGCTTACGACAAACTGTACGATGAGTACTTCGTTTTTCAATTTGACTCTGCCATGGTGTATGCCGACAAGGCTATAACGCTTGCCGACCGCATCGGTGACAAATTCCATCACGACAAATGCCGCATTGAGAAAGCGTCGCTGCTGGGCGTAGGCGGACTCTATGGCGAAGCCGTTGCGCTGCTCGACGAGATTGATTCGACACACCTCGACAATGAACTACGGTTCGACTATACCATAGCCTACTACTTCATCTACACCTATTGGGCTGACTACTGTCACGACTATTACTATTCGCCACGCTATCACGAGCGTGCCAACAATTACCTTAAGCAGGCTGTAACGATGCTCCGCCCTACCGACTCTTACTACAATTTCTTCTGGGGTGAGTATTTTATATATGTGGAACGCGACGACAAGCGCGCCCTGGAGCACTACTTCAAGACTCTGAGTACAGCCCCCGTAGAGTCGCGATGGTATGCCATGGCGTCATATGCCATTGCCAACAACTACAGCGCCAACAACAATAACAACAAGTATGAGGAATACATGCTGCGTGCATGCATTAGCGACCTGCTCAACTGTACGCGCGAAAACCTCGCCATGCAAGACCTTGCAATGTATCTGTTCAAGAAGGGCGACGACAACATTCTGCTCGCCGAGCGATACATCAATTTTGCTATGGACGACGCCAAGAACTACAACAACCGACTGCGTATCATTGAAATATCGCAGAAATTGCCCGTCATCGTGTCGACCTATCGCGAAAAGCTGTCTTCGCAGAACAACATCATGCGCTACGCATTGTTCGGAGTGTCTATCCTATTCGCATTCGTTGTAGTGCTGCTATACTTCTACAGCCGGCAAAACCGACTGCTGGCACGCCACCGACACGAGCTATCCGAGAGCAACAACCTGCTGTCGTCGCTCAACGGCAAACTTAATACTCTCAACTCACGATTGCTCGACACAAACAGCCGACGCGAACGTCTGGCTAAACTCTACATCGACCTTTGCGCCAAATACATCGACCGTCTGAGCAAGTTTGAGACTCTTGTGAAGCGCAAAATCAAGGTAGGCCAGGTCAACGACTTGCTCAATACGGCATCGTCGTCGCGCCTTTCGGAAGAGGATGCGGCTACGTTCATGAACAGTTTCGACACGGCTTTCCTCGACCTATACCCCTCGTTTGTCGACGAATTCAACGCTCTGCTGCGGACCGACGAGCAGATTGTGCCTCCACACAAGGGACGGCTCACCACCGAACTGCGCATTTACGCTTTGATAAGGTTGGGCGTCAAGGAGAGTTCGGAGATTGCGGCATTGCTCTTCTATACTCCTCGCACCATCTACAACTATCGCTCTGCGATAAAGAGCCGTGCCATTAACCGCGACACTTTCGAGTGCGACGTCGAACAGCTGTGCCGTGTAATACACTCCTGACAGCAATGTTCGGCACATGCAAATATTGTACTGACGGTAAGAAATTGTTACAAACGAAAATCTGATTCTAGAGATTTCACGGGCGGTTTTTATCGTCCACGAAAGCGCTTCAGTCACCTCAAAACACTAAAAGGGGCTTCTTTGCTCTCCCAAAGTTATCGTTCAGAAGAGCAAAGAAGCCCCTTTTGCATTATGACTGTACCCCTTTTGCATTACAAAACGAACCCTTTTGGAGTGCAAAACGAACCCTTTTGCCGCAAAATGTAGTCCTTTTAGAATTTCCAAGATTGCACATTGGCTTTACACATTGACATATTGCGCTGTATATCAGCAACATCTGTGCTGCACACGCAAAACTCAAGAATTTCGAGCCAAACGTCGTCTTGCTCGTCCAGCAGGCAGTTTTGAGCGGTCAGAAATGCAAATATTGTACTTGAAGCAGAGCTTCAGTTGTGGTGTTGAGGGGTTGATGGGGTGAGGATTTGAGGGGTAAGCCATGGAGCGCTCAGTTCTTCTTCACCAACCCATATATAATATGTGCGGTGCATTTCGACGGACTGTCCTCGCCTATCTTGCTCATCACCTCGCCATATCCAGCAAGCATCTGGCTGCGATAGTCGCCGTCGGGCAACAGACGGGTGAGTTCGCTGGCGATATTGTCTACCGAGAACGTGTCGGCTACAAGTTCGCGCACCACCTCACGACCGGCTATCAGATTGACAAGCGACACGAAGCGTACCTTCAGCACAAGACGCTTGAGCAGCGCGGTGAGACGAGGCAGAGGGGTCTTGTAGCACACTGCCTGTGGTACATTGAGCAATGCTGTCTCAAGCGTAGCCGTTCCGCTCGTCACCACAGCGGCACGAGCGTGCGACAACAGGGCATAAGTATCGTCGCTAACAAGCTGTACACCACGTCCGTCTACAAACTTGCGGTAGTAGTCCATGGGTATTCCTGGTGCGCATGCCAGCACCATCTGATGGTCGGCAAAGCGCGACGCGGCATCAATCATTGCCGGAAGATTGTCCTTTATCTCCTGGCGGCGGCTGCCGGCAAGCAGGGCTATGATAGGACGCGACGAAAGATTGTGACGACGACGGAACTCGTCAGCACTCTCAGTGTACGACTCGCGGAACTGGCGCACCTCCTCTGCCGTTGGATTTCCTACGTAATGTATAGGATAATGATGTTTCTGCTCGAAGAAGGGCACCTCGAACGGCAGTATAGAGAACAATTGGTCGACATCGCGCTTGATGCTCTTGATGCGCCACTCCTTCCACGCCCATATCTTGGGCGAGATGTAATAGTAGACGGGTATCTGCGTATGCGAATGGATATATTTGGCTATGTCGAGATTGAATCCTGGATAGTCGACGAGTATAAGTGCGTCAGGCTGCCACTCCACAATGTCGCGCTTGCACTTTGCCATATTGCGGAAGATGGTCGGCAGATGCATGAGTACGGGTATAAAGCCCATATATGCCAGCTCACGATAGTGTCGCACACGTATCCCTCCGACATCCGACATCTTGTCGCCGCCGAAGAAACGGAACTCGGCTGCATCGTCTACACGACGCAAAGCAGCCATAAGGTGCGAAGCGTGCAGGTCGCCCGAGGCTTCGCCAACAATCAGGTAGTATCTCATATATCAATTCAAAATTGAACAATCCAAAACTCAAAACTCACAATTCAAAACTCTTCAGCGTCTCGTAGTCGGTCACGTCAATACGTGTAGGCGTAATCGCCACATAGCCATGAGTCAATGCCCAATTGTCGGTATCGGTAGCCTCGGGCTCATCATTGCGGTAGTTTCCCGTCATCCAGTAGTAGTCGTAGCCGTGCGGATGGCGCATCTTGACACACTCGTCATACCATGTTCCCATAGCCATACGACACATCTTGACACCCTTAAAGTCGCTGACTTTAGGGAAGTTAACGTTCAGACACACACCCTTGGGCAATCCCTCATTGAGCACCTTGCTTACTATCTGTCGCACATAGGGGCGCAGCGGCGTGAAGTCGGCATCATCGCGATGGTCGCAGAGCGAGAATCCAACCGACGGGATATACTTCATGCAGCCCTCAAGCGTAACGCCCATCGTTCCACTATAATGTACGTTGACCGACCCGTTGTCGCCGTGATTGATTCCGCCTATCACCATGTCGGGACGACGGTCGGCAAAGAATTCCTCCAAGGCTATCTTCACACAGTCAACCGGCGTGCCATTGCACGACCACATCTCAAAACCCTCTTCCTTGCGACGAAGCTTAAGACGCAAAGGCACTGTGGCAGAGAAGGCTGTGGCAAAACCAGAGCGTGCCGATTCAGGGGCACACACTATGATATCCGCCATGTCACGCAGCATATCGACGAGACAGTTTATGCCTTTGGCATGATAGCCGTCGTCGTTAGAAACAAGTATTAACGGTCTTTTAATATTCATAAAATTGGCTTTATTTCGCTTGCAAATGTACGAAAAAAGGTTTAAACCTCCCTTATCTCGCATAAAATATGTAACTTTGCCGAATAATTTTTGATACGAAATGGGAAAGATAATAGCACTCGCCAACCAAAAAGGTGGGGTTGGTAAAACAACAACGACAATAAATCTTGCGGCATCACTGGCCACATTTGAGAAAAACGTACTCGTGGTAGATGCCGATCCACAGGCTAATGCATCAAGCGGACTTGGCGTGGACATAAAGGAGATTGACTGCTCATTGTATGAGTGCATAATCGACCATGCAGACGTGCGCGATGCTATATACACCACTGACATCAACGGACTTGACATCATTCCAAGCCACATTGACCTTGTGGGTGCAGAGATTGAAATGCTCAACCTCAAGAATCGCGAGCGCGTAATCAAGAACATGCTCGATAAGATACGCGACGAGTACGACTACATACTCATCGACTGCAGCCCCTCGCTCGGACTGATTACCGTAAATGCGCTCACAGCTGCCGACTCGGTCATCATACCCGTGCAGTGCGAATACTTCGCACTTGAGGGTATCACCAAGCTGCTCAACACCATCAAGATAATCAAGAGCAAGCTGAACCCATCGCTCGAGATTGAAGGATTTCTGCTGACTATGTACGACAGCCGACTCCGACTGGCCAATCAGATATACGACGAAGTGAAACGCCACTTCCAGGAACTTGTGTTCAAGACCGTCATTCAGCGCAACGTGAAGCTCAGCGAGAGTCCAAGCCACGGACTGCCCGTGATTCTCTACGATGCCGACTCGGCAGGTTCGAAAAACCATCTGGCTCTGGCAAAGGAAATCATCAACAAGAACACCCCCGAGGAAAGTGAAAAGTGAAATTGTAAGTGAAACATTAGTCACTAAACACTAATCATTAAACATTAAAAAAAGGATGGCAGTACATAAGAAATACAACAGGAGCGCTCTGGGACGCGGACTTGAAGACATAGAAGGTGGCATGGGGCTCGACGCCCTTATTGACACCACCCCTGCCCGTACGCAGGGAACATCGACCATCAACGAGATTCCGCTCGACCAGATAGAGGCCAACCCCAACCAGCCTCGACGCGAATTTGACGAAGACGCTCTCGAAGAACTGGCTTGCAGCATACGCGAGATAGGCATCATTCAGCCCATCACACTAAGACAAGTCGATGAGAACCGTTTTCAGATTATCGCCGGTGAACGCCGTTGGCGTGCTTCGCAAATGGCCGGACTCACTGCCATTCCTGCCTACATACGCACCATCAACGACGAGAACATCATGGAAATGGCACTCGTCGAGAACATACAGCGCGAGGATCTCAACGCCATTGAGATTGCTTTGGCATACGAACACCTGCTTGATGCCGACGGAATGACACAGGAGAAAGTGTCTGAACGTGTAGGCAAGAGCCGCACAGCCATTACCAACTATCTGCGACTGCTGCGTCTGCCCGCCCAGGTGCAGATAGCACTGCAGAAGAAACAGATAGATATGGGACATGCACGCGCACTGCTGGCAATCGACTCACCATCAATGCAGATAAAACTGTTTAACGAAGTTGTGAAGAACGGCTACTCTGTAAGAAAGGTGGAGGAAATGGCACAGATGCTGAAAAACGGCGAAGACGTGGAAAGCGGCAAGAAGAAAATCGTAGCAAAGACAAAACTGCCCGAAGAGTTCACCGCACTGAAGAACCACCTCTCCGACTTCCTGCAGACCAAGGTGCAGATGACTTGCTCTCCAAAGGGAAAAGGAAAAATAACAATCCCTTTCGCCAACGAGGAAGAACTGGAACGCATCATGTGCGCTTTCGACAAAATGAAACAAGAATAATGAACTGGTAAGGCAACGGCAAGCCTCCAACAGTAAATAAAGAATAGGACAACAGTGAAGACATTTTTGCTAAATATTTTGCAAACACTGGTTGTGGCAATTGCTATGACATCCATAGCCAGCAACGCCGCAGCACAACGCAAAGTGGCTGAGCCACCGGCAAGAACACAAACTGCCAAAGCTACAGCCGCCGACTCGCTGAACCCCATACTCACCCAGCAAGACACACTGCGTATGCTGTCTACAACCAACGACTCGCTGAAAATAACCAACGACTCGCTGAAAATAGCCAAGCAACGCAATTGGGCGACGTGGCGCCCCAACCCCAAACGAGCTATGTGGCTCGCACTTGTGTTGCCAGGAGCCGGACAGATTTACAACCGAAAATACTGGAAGCTGCCCATTGTGTACGGTGGATTTGTAGGATGCGTGTATGCACTGCGATGGAACAACCAGATGTATCACGACTACTCGCAGGCCTATCTCGACCTCATGGACGACGACCCTAACACGCAGAGCTACAACCAATTCCTACACTTAGGAGCACAAATCAACAGCTCGAATATGGCGCGATTCCAGAAACTGTTCAAGAATCGTAAGGACACCTACCGCCGCTGGCGCGACCTGAGCGTGTTCTGTCTTATCGGAGTATACGCCCTGAGCGTCATCGACGCTTATGTTGACGCATCGTTGTCGGAGTTTGACATATCGAAAGACCTCAGTCTGAGAGTTGAACCGACCATAATAAACAACAACCGCGAACGCAATCCGCTCAAATCAAATAGTCTCGGCATCAACTGTAGCCTGAATTTCTAATGTCAACAGCAGCCAAGACCAGCAAACAAAAAAATAATAAACAGATAAAATCGAATATATATATATTATTGATGAAAAAGACATTAATACTCATAGCAGCAGCAATTATGGGCTTCTCTACCCCAATCCTCGCGCAGAGCGACGACAACGAGAAGGAAATCACCGTAACTAACGCTCAAGGCAAGAAAGAGGTTATCGACCTGCCTGAAGCGATGACAACCGAATTCGACAGCCTACTGTCGGCATACAACAACAAGACTTATCTGCAGATCAATAACGACTGCAATATGTCGGACGTTAATCCTGTGTACTCTCCAGAAGTGTACAAGGAGCGTCTGGCACGCATTCCTTCAGTCATCGAACTGCCGTACAACGACGTTGTGCAGCAGTTTATCGACCGATACAGCGGACGCCTGCGCCGCTCTGTAAGCTTAATGCTTGGCGCACAGAACTTCTACATGCCACTGTTTGAGGAGGCTCTCGAAAGCTATGGATTGCCTCTTGAGCTGAAGTATCTGCCCGTCATCGAGTCGGCACTCAACCCCAACGCCGTGTCGCGTGTAGGTGCTACAGGACTGTGGCAGTTCATGCTTGCCACAGGTAAGCGTTATGGTCTGGAGGTGAACTCGCTCGTTGACGAGCGCCGCGACCCTGTGCTTGCATCTTATGCAGCAGCACAATACCTGCGCGACCTGTACAAGATATTCGGCGACTGGAATCTCGTCATCGCAGCCTACAACTGCGGACCAGAGAATATCAACAAGGCAATACACCGCTCAAAGGGCGAAAAGGA